>Ga0134128_10000163_pt1 | contig 95324 bp, 95 predicted proteins | sample KB31754_FD_96462 | JGI IMG/M metagenome (GOLD analysis project Ga0134128, IMG submission 96462) | Terrestrial soil microbial communities with excess Nitrogen fertilizer from Kellogg Biological Station, Michigan, USA - KB3-175-4 | ecosystem: Environmental > Terrestrial > Soil > Unclassified ... | reverse complement strand
TTCTCCTTTAAAATAAAGTTGTTCAGCATGAGTAGCTTTATTAACATCTATCTCGGGAAGTTCATGGTTATAGTCAAAGTTTCCAAACTCTTTTGTAGCCTCTGTATAAAATTGTTCCAGGTCCTGCAATTCATCTTCTGCATCCCGGATACTCATTAAGATGTCTTCAACCCTTTTTGGGTCGTTTGTTTGCATGAACTTTTGGTAGCACAATGAAAACTGGCTCCATAGCTTTGTCAGAAAATTCAATAACTCTTGTAAGCTGTCTTTTCTTTCTTTCTCAGAACCGGCCAGCTTAATCTTATCAAGGTGATGATTGAATTTTTTTATGTTGCCGGATAAATCAAGACGACTTACCAATACGGTCAATAGATACGTATCAGAAATAAAAAAATCTTCCCAGGTTCCGTCCGGTTTGTTGTTGTGATCGTAATAATTTATCTGGGTACTAAACTCAGCAGTAAATCGTATCAGGTCGGGTATATCTCTCGAATCTATCTGAATATATTCCGGAACCAATGCGTCAAGCCATCTTTCAGATTGACTGATGGCCTGGCTCACGTTCATAGATTCGGTTTTATTCATCGCTTCTTTTATAGGTTAGTTCCTTCCAGTAAGTAGAATGGAAAAACAATGTTATGTCTTGTGTTGGTAATTATAATGGTATAATTTACCTGTATAAATAATTGCCCGTCAAGGTCATCTCGGGCAATAACAGTAGCATCAATAAAATTTACTCTCGGTTCAAAATTCAAAAGTGCCTGGTTAATAATATGGTTTAAGCCATTAATAAAAGTAGAATCCTGGCGTTCGAAGATGAATTTTCGTAGGTTACATCCGTAATCCGGCCGCATAAGCCTTTCCCCCGGATCTGTGCTTAGCAATATGCGGATACTTTCCATAATATCCTGCTCGTCAGAAACCATAGCCACGTTTTTTCCCTCTTTATTAAACGTTGGCGGAAAGCTCCATCCTGTTCCTAAAAAAGATTTCAATTCCATTTCTTATCCTCCAATTAAAACGGTTGGACATCCAAGCACGATACTGCCCCCATGAGCGGTAGTATCGCCCATACGTGCGGCTGGCTTTCCGCTGATCATTACTGTGGCAGAACCTTTTACAATAGAATCCGGAGGGCCTACGCATACCAACATATCACCCATTACGGCAGCCGGCATATTTCCTATTAATACCGTCGGTGCGCCGGGGCCCGTTATTGGCCCGCCCACATGCGGAATGGGCGGTAAACCTGGTGTTACCATCGGACAAGTATGCATATCTGTTAATCTGGCTGCCGGTGCTCCCATATTTTATTTTTAATTAATCATTACAATTCCACCTTTTACAGTAGTTTGCCCCGAGGCAGAAATTTCTGCCGTGGCATTTCCCTTTGCGGTAAATCCTACTTGCGCTGTATTATTGACGTTCATTCCCGCCACAGCTACATCCTGTTTTGCAGACACATTTACTTTTTGTGTAGCATCCAACGTAATATTACCGGTAGCTTTTAATACAATGTCCTTATTGCTTTGAAGGGTAATTCCATCTGAATTCATTTTAATTGAATTGCTATTCTGGTCAACCAGTTCAATCGACTTAGCATCATCACTCAGTGTAATAGAATTCCCCCCGGGAGTTTCTATCTTGGTTATTTTCTTTTCGTCGTCAAAACTGACTTTCAGTTTGCTTTTGGTAATAATGGATTTTATATAATTATTATTATCAGAAGGAGTAGCTGCTGCTTGTTTTGCACTACTGTATAACGAGCCCAATATCACCGGAAATCTCGGATCGCTTTCAAGAAACCCGACAACAACTTCATCGCCTACTTCAGGCAAAAAACCCGAACCCGATCCGGACGTTGCATAAAAATTAGCCATACGAGCCCACATACCATCCTGGTTCTCTGCATTGGAAGGAAGACTTATTTGTATACGGAAATTAGAGTCCGGATCACTGAATAATTTTTTTACGGTAGCCACCTGCAAACCTCTTATAGCAGGTAATTGCCCGGCTGCATCTGCATATGAGAAGCTTGGTTTTTCATACGCAAATTTTGCATCAAGCCCGAATTTAACTTCGGTTGTCCAAGTACCTTTTTCAAGGACATGGTTAACTCCTGACACATAAGCATCTCCATTGAACCGGTCACCTACCCCAGCCAATTGTATAATGCTGTTTGTTGTAACAGAAGAATTCCCGGTAAACCGTACTTTGCCTTTTATACCTGCAAGCCTCATTTTTAAAAGGCTTCCGTCTGCCCATGATTTCAGATCATCCTGTGTAAGCGGCGTATTGGTATTTAAATTTAATTGCGTTTGTGAAAGTTTTTCGGAAAGTGCTTTAGCTGCCAGGTTGCCTTGTGCATTCAAACTTGGCTCGGCGGCACTTGAACTTAAGAGTGCCTGGTTTTTAATATCCCAGGCAGATGCTTGCAAGGATGACGGTTGTCTTTCTGCATTAAGCTCGGCATTAAAAGAAAGGATAGAATCTCCGAAAGAAACAAGCAATACGGCAGTACCGCTTACATTTGGTTTTCCTATAACAATTTTATCTCCGTCAAAAGAAATCACATAACCGTAAAAATCAGCACGCGCTAAAATAAAATCCCAGTCAGATGCCAGTTTCTGAAACATCACTTCATTGGTATTTGATGTGGCATCAACTGTGGCGCTTAATCCGTAATTACCGATAATACTGTTCATGATATCACTATCGACCTTACTTGTAAACTGCGCTTCTGTTTTATTGAAGCTCATGCTTACTGCTTTATGCTTGCAGGTTATTACCAGGCTGAAAGGTTGATCAGGGTCAATGTTTATGGCCTGCTTTACAACTACCCCCGTAAATATAGACACTTCAGCATCAGAGCCATAGCCGGCTGTGATTTCAACAGCAGTGCCCGGAATCAGGTCGTTACTGTCGCTTATAGGAAAATCAGTAGATTCAACGGTTCCGTCTAACAAAACAATTTCTGCAAATGAAATTTTATTTAATTCGTGCGTAATGTTGATCGATACTACAGGATAATAATCTTTAATAGGGCTTCCGCTTGCCTTGACTGTAAATCGGAGCGTAGGGTCTGTTATATCGGTGGGTGATTTTGCAGGCATTTTTTATTTTTTAATAGGTGGGAAATAAATCTGATCACCGGGTTTTATGGCGTGAATACTTTTTAATTGATTTGCCCTGGCCACTTCTAAGTAGTATGAACTGTCTCCGTAAATGCGATAGGTCATTAAGGGCAAAGTATCGCCGGCTTTTACAGTCCTTATATGTGTAAGATCAGGTGAGCTTTTTTGTGCTTCCTTGGCTTTTGTTTTAAAATCAATGGTTTCGGCAAGCCCGATATCAATGGTAGCACGTAATGCACTACCGTCTTCTTTAAAAAGTGTGTACGTAATATTTAATGTTTTGCAAACGCAAATAATGGATAAACTTCCCCAGACAATTTTCAGGTAATTGGTACGATGTTGTGTTCCCTGAAAAGAATAAGTTAATTCCTTTACTTTTTCAATGTATTCATCTACAGTACTGATTCCTTTTGGAAGCGGAACTACGCCCGTTCCGTCAGCAATCAGTTTTAAGGTCATAGCACTTCCCGTAATGCCTTTAAAGATCAAAGTATTTTCATTTTCGCCGATTACGTTAGAGTCGTTGTACTTTACTTCGTAATTACGCGAATAGGTATTTGGGTTGAACATCGCATCAAGCGGGTCTCCTGCAGAGCTTGTGCAGGCTGCATCTGTAAACGCTTCTATCTTTAATTTAATCAGCGCCATATTACCTTTCTGAACTGGTTTCCAGCTTAGCTAAAATTTTTTCGGTACACTCTTTTATTATTTTATTTTTAAGCTCCTGAAGTTCTCGTGCATCAAGTGTGCCTTTGGTTTTATTTTCTTCAAGAATAACTTTTACAACCAGTTCACGTACTTCGATCGGCATAATCTTAATTTAAATTCGGTTAGGTATTTCAGTTATGAATAGACTGACTGCTACATTAATTAATTCTTATAAAGTAAGAATAAGACAATTCCAGAGTTTCAAATACAATCGCATTATCCTGTGCTTTAAGATCAGAAATTTTATATGCCACAGGATACGCATTTTTAAAAGACCAGGAAGCCAGTGGAGTTTTGTTCTCGTCCAGTAAATTTACAACCACCGTTTTAGTAGTGATCTCAAAATTTTCTATTGCGCTTCGAACCCAGGTAATTAAGCCGGAGCTTAAAACCATTCCTCGCTTTAATACCAGGTTTTCATATTTAGGAGGATTTGGCAAGCGGTGTTCAAACCGATTTTCTCCACCCTCTTTTACAGGCTCTGAACCCAGCTTTGCATTGATACCGGTCACTTCCTGAAAATTCCCTTCGTAGGTACCGCTTATCCCGACCACATTAACTTTAAAAGAAAATGCAGCCGGGAAAAATGGTGGTACTTTAGATGCATCAGGCATGTAACTTCAATGTTAAGAAGCTATTTTTAATCCTTCGTGCGCCAGTTCTAAGCTTTCAACAGCTACTTCGTTTCCGTCAGATTTCATATCGGTAACAGTAATTTTTACCGGGAAAGCATTAGAAAGTGTCCAGCTCATAGCTACTGCCTGAGACTCGTCCAATAAGCTGATCGTGATGGTAGCTCTTTTGTATGTATTCATCTTAATAAGATTGTATTTATCCCAAAGATTTTTATCTCCTTTGAACATACCTTTCTTAAGTGTTACATTCGAGAACTTTTGAATGCCGGGCATTTTTACTGTTGAATAAACCGGGCTGCTTCCGCCGCGATATTCAATTACCTGTGTTTCGGAAGATAAACCGGTAACTTCCTGAAAAATAAATTCTGCATCATCCCATTTAACCTGGAAGGAGAATTTTACTAAGGGCCATGTTGCCGCTGATTGTGCTGAACCGTCTTCTGCCATAATTTTATTGTTTTAAATTTTTTAAAATGAATGAATTAAATTTTATGATTGTTGCATTTGTTGCTGGAACGTAATTACGATAAACTCAGCAGGCCTAACAATTGCCACTTTTACAGTGATCAACATTTTCCCATCAAGAATATCATTAGGTGTCATGGTAGATCCTAAGCCAATTTGCACGTCAAAAGCCTGTTCAGGTGCAGCACCGGCTAAAGCTCCTTGTTTCCAAAGGTTGGTTAAAAAATTAACCATCATGCTTTTTACGGTAACCCAGGTATTTGCATCATTGGGCTCAAACACATAAGCGCGTGTAGCTAATTTTAAAGATTGCTCAATCATAATAAGCGTTCTTCTTACGTTGATATAACGCCAGTCTTGACTGTTGCCATCCAAGGTACGTCCGCCCCAAACCAATGTTCCAATGCCCGGAAACGAACGAATTACGTTAATCGATTTTCCTGCGGTAACATCAATGTTAAGTACTTCCTGTTGTTCGTTAGAAATGTTTACCGATGGCATGTTTACCATGTTAACCGAAACGTTGGCTGGAGATTTCCATACACCACGGCTGTTATCAACTGCTGTGTATAAACCTGCCATAGCTGCGCTTGGCGGCAACTCATTCAGTTTAGAACGAATTTCTTCCAATATGTTGTTGTAAGTAGGGCTGGTAGCTTTCAATCCCTGGTGATAATTCAATTTATCATTATCAGAAGGAGTTGCATTTTCTTTGAACTTTTTTATCACCTTTAAAGCATCGGTTTCTGATGCAGGCAATATTTTCGTTAAATCCATAGAGTCATCCAGGTTTTCAAAGGTTATTTCACTTGGCTGAACTACAGAAGTTTTTAACCATGGATAATAAGATGCTCCATATTTTAAATCATTCATTCCTATTTTAGTTCTGAATGCATCTACAATAGTTGCCGTATCATCAGACGGTAGTTGTTTAGCCAGATCAAATATTCCGAAGCGGCTTTGCATTTTTGCACAATGACCTAAAATTTTTGTATAGATACTGTCGTAGCAAGCTTCTCCTAATGCAATGGCATCAGGCACTACAATCAACGTAGGTTCAAATTCTTTTTCCAATAAGGTAAAAGGATCAACCTGGGTTGCAGAGCCGATAAAATCGTCTGCCTTAATTTCAAAGCCATCGGTTTTATCTTTATACGTATTTACCGCTATAATATAGCAAGGGCCTCCGCCATTGGCATAAAATAAACGAATGCTGTTAAATAAATACGATGTGTGATTATCATTTATTTTCACCACCATTTGTTTTCCACCAATGGAAAAGGTTTCTTGTTTTACGGCAGGATCCGCATCAACTACTTTAAACTTAGCATGAAATCCGCTACCGAAACGTTCGACGTATTCGGCAAAAGAAGTTATGCGTGTTGGTTTTTCCAATAAGGATTTACCATTCCACTCTGCTTTTTCAGTGTAACCGATAAAAGCAGGAACAGCAGTTTCCACTGCAACAGCGGAACTGGGGAAGGCGTTTTTTTCTTCGATGTAAACGCCCGGGGTCATTAGCTTTGTTGTCATATTTATGGTTTTAGTTAATTAGTAAATAAAAATTTCTGAATAAGTTGTTTTTGTGTTTTTAGTGTCTCGATCTCCTATGGACGAAATGCGGGAAACATCAGGCCCCGGTAATGAACGGATAATGGTTTTATATCCTGCAGATCCGCTTTGATAATTTTCTACAAGCTTAAATTGTTTTGAAGCAATTTGTTTTAAACTGATCGGAGAAGAAGAAACAAAACTCAATGCTTCTTTTTTATCAGGAAGCGTTAATTTATCAGGACCTGTAAAAACTTCTTCTTCGCCCAATATAGCCGGTTGTTGCAGGTCTTTTAAATGATCGCTTACCAGCACATAACGCCAGTAGGTTTGCTTTTCCTTAAAACTCAACATATATTCAGCCTGCAAGTCGCTATGAATAGTTATATCTATAAAAGCAAATGGCTTAGTAAAAGATATTTCACCAAAACTTTCGTGCGAAACCACATCGGCAGAAGAAACAAATTCCTCCTGGTTCAGGTAATTACTTTGAACTCGCTGATCGTTTTTATTGTGGAAGTAGTAAACCGACGTAGGAATATTTTCTATGCCTCCATCTGTATAATTAAAAAAATTAGCGTCGGTAAGCGTTAAACAAAACCGAAGTGTAATATTATCCTTTATCAGTTCTGATTTTTCTCTCGCTTGTCCGTTATGAAAAGCTTCATACAATACCGTGAAACCGTCTTTGAATAATTTAAATACTAAACCTCTGTTTAATAAAACCGCTGCCGTTTCTTTATCCGGTCGAACAGTAAGGCATTCCAGCCTTCCGTTTGAAAAGTACCGATGCCGAAACAATACATTAGTTAGTATGTCATATTCAACTTGCATGTTTATATCGGATTGTTTTCATTTGTCATTTTTGAAATAGCAGGCCTGTACTCACGCACAACAGATTCATCGATACTTAACATGCGCATTTTGTAAAGCACAGAAGGCATATACTTTGAACCCAGTGTAGACCACATATTGCTTAATGCATCGGGATTTAGATCAACTATTTCAAAAGTCAGTTTTTCAATTTTAGGATCAAGGCCTCCGGTGTTGCTTTGTGTAAAAACACTTTTGCCCTGGAAGTACGCAATAATAAAAGAAAGAAAGCGCAATGCTTCAGGATAATTTCCACTACTGAAGTATGCTGAAAAAAGCACAAAAACATTTAATTGCACAGGCGGCGACTGATTGTTCATAGAAGAAGAAAAGCTTTTGCCGTTAACTTTCTGTGTGATTTCTTTTTCAATATTAACCAGCGTTACAATTACTTTATTTTCTCCTTGTATAGCAATGCTGCCATCCTGATTAACCAAACCGGATAGCACAACTTTATCTTCATTTAGCTTTAACTTGTTCCTGAAGTACTCATTCATCTCTTCAGTCAGGCAATATAAAGACTCGTAAATCATACGTTATGCGATAAAATAAAATGTAAACGCTCCGATAAAATATTTCATAAACTTTAATGCAAAAACTACCTGTTGCGTGCAAATGTAAAAGTTTTGATCAATCACAAACTAGGATTTAAAAACATATAAGCTTACTCTTTTTTAAAAAATCTTACACAACAATTTATGTTTATCTTATTTTTAATGCGATCCACCATACTTCCAAAAACCTTAATCTGTAAGGCTTTCAAGCTGTATCTAAAAAATTAAAATCTTACATCATCAAATTATTTTTCGAATATTATTTTTTTTCAACATTTACTTTTAGTTAATAACACCATTTCAGTTTTTCATCTTTCAATTCAAAAAAAACAAACTTCAAATAATCATCACAGCAATATTTTTTTCTTTAATTACAAAATTATTTATGCGTTGTTTTATTTAAATGTATTTTTATCGACGTTAATTTTTCATTTTAATGATGCGTCCGGTATTTTTTATTTTTTTATGTATTGGAATATTTCTTGCCGGAGATTTATTTTCGCAAACACCTTCTTATAAAAACCCTGCTGCCGATGCAGAAAAAACTGCTCAAAAAGAAGAAGCCGGTATAAAAAAAGATGCTGCTGCTGTAAAAAAAGATGCCGCCAGCGTAATTGCTAAAATAAAAAAGGCTTTTAAGTTCAAAGCAAACCTTAGAGAGAAAGAAAGCGAGCGCATTGTAGCTATCATAAAAAAAACATTTGCTGATGATTCAATTCCTGCTTCTATCGCAGGTTTAAAACAAGGAGCTGCAACACTTTCTAAAAATCAAAAGAAGGATTTTGATTCGCTCTTCCACATTACTTCTGCATTTTCTTTACGGGCAGATTCCATACAACAAAAGATCGATGAGCTTTATAAACAGTTTACATCCGGCAAAACCGAGATCACAGATGCTGAAACAGATCAATTGGTTTCTAAAATGCTTCCAATGATCAAGGCAAAGATTGAGATGGAAGAATCGGAAGAACAAAAACAGAAAAAAATTGTTTTGATCCGAAAGCTTATGTCTCACCCGGAAGGAATAACCGATACCTTAAAAATAAACGATACCTTATCTAAAAGATATACTTTACGCATGGTTAAGCATGGCGAAGTTTTCGGGTATCATCCTTACTGGATCAAAAATAATTATCTTGACTATAATTTCAATGCGTTAAGCACGCTGGCGTTTTATGGATATGAGCTGGATGAAAAAACAGGTGGTTATAAAACTATAAACGGATGGGATACGGTATCAGTAGTAACAGCCGCCAAACGGGCAGGATGTAAAGTGGCCCTTTGTGTATTTAATAAGAGTAAGGAAAACCTGAATATATTTTTAAAGAGTGATAAAGCGCAGGAGAATTTATGTGCTGAGATATGTGCGCTTCTAAAAAAAAGAAATGCAGATGGTGTAAATATTTTGTTTGAAGAGATCGGTAAAAATAATCGCCAGCGTTTCACAAAATTTATCCGTTCATTTTCTCAAGGCCTTAAACAAGCTAACGCCGCTTATGAGTTAACTGTTACTGTACCGGTGCTGGATGAAAATCAGAACTACGATGTTAAACAACTAGATCCTTATGTAGACCGTTTTGTAATTGACTTTACCAAGAAACAAAATTATGGAGCCATCGCTCCCATAACGGGAGCCAATTATAGTTTAGAATCCGGTATTGCACGTTATCTGAACACCGGCGTTTCCGCAACAAAGTTTTTAGCCTGCCTTCCTTATTATGGTGCCTTGTGGGATTTCCAGGATAAAAATTTCCAGGACTATGTTTGGTATAACCGCATCTGTGCTAATTATCTGAAAGACTATCGAAAGGTATATGATAACCACACCGCTCGCATAGATATTATTATGGATGAGCAAGACACCCTTGAACAATTATGGTATGATGATGCGCAAACACTGTCCGACAAATATGATTACATATTAAAGAATGAATTAGGCGGTATTTCTGTCTGGGCTTTAGGTTATGATAACGATCAACCCGAACTATGGAATACCATCATGGATAAAATGATCTATTTCGACACTTCTCATGTAACACTGGTAAACACTTCTCCTATTCCACCCCCGGTGGTCGCAAATACATTGTGGGCAAAAATTAAACGAGAATTTAAATTATATAAAAAGCTTTTTAACGATCCCTGCGGCTTTCAGTCAAATAAATACAATCATTTAAAATCCGTAAAATATTTAGGCAAAACTGTTTTATTTCTATTTATATTATTGCTGCTCATAACCTCTATTTACGTTACTGGTTACCGAGCTAACGGAGACGACTGGACTTATAAAAAACTTTTTTTATACATTCTCCTTGTATTAATTATTCTATTTATGGTCATCTCGCTGCTATGGTGTTTTGTAAACCCTGACTTTACATATATAGGATATACTCACCTTCAATGCGATAAAGGAACTCACATCGGTACTATATTAATTGTATTAAGTACCGGCTTTATTACAGGCCTTTTGGTTATGAGATTTCTTGTCTTATCATTAATCAAGCAAAAACAAACACCTTAATCTCTGTTAGGAGGTACAGGCATACTACTGTTTAGCAAAGCTCCACTCGAATTTGCATTTGAGGAATTGTTACTGCCCGATGGATATTGCGTATTATCTCCGGGCTGCGTTTCTGCTCCGGGTATGGTAGTTTGCACATTAGGTGTAACCGGTGCAGGTATAGGCGCAGTTTGTATATAAGGTGCTGTGCTAAAATCAGGGCTTTGCGGATTCGTTGTTCCTGGTTGTTGTATTCCTCCTGGAATACCGTTAGAAGGCACTCCTGGTTGATTATTGGCAGGCACATCTGAATTATTATTTATCTGTGCGTTTACGGCATTAATTGTTAATACACCAAACACTATTAAAATCAGCTTTTTCATTTTCTTTTGTTTTAAGTTAATCTTCTCTGACTTTTATAAGAAAATTTCATGCCTGCTTATCGTAAAGTTTAGCTACAAATCGGGGAAATTTTTGACCAGCTTTTAATCAGAATACCGGGAACATATTGGCATTAAATTTCATTTTATAAATAAACAAAATAATTGCGTCATGATGTTACAAAAACCAAAAGGAACCTTAATACCCATAGGTGGCAATGAAGGCAAAATGGATAAACATGCGATCCTGAAACGCGCTATTAAAGAAAGTGGCAAAACAAATCCGCAGATTTGCCTTTTTACTTTGGCGTCTGATTCCCCCAACGTAATTGAGAATATTCATAAAGATATTTTAAAGGAAATTAACATAGATACTGTTTCGGTAGTTAATTTCAATTCACACATTGAAGCTGATTCAACTGAAAATTTAGATAAAGTTAAAAATGCCGACATCGTTATTTTCAGCAGCGGCAGTCAGTTAAAATTAAGTACACTTTTAGGCGGTACTCATCTGATGGCCCGCATTAAAAAAAGATATTACAATGAAACTGATTTTGTAGTAGTGGGCATAGGCGCTGGTGCCACCGTTATGTCAAATACCATGATCGTTTCCTGTGGCATTAATGATGCCATGCTGAAAGGCGAACTTGAAATAACAAATGGTTTAGACCTTATAAACAGTATTTTTATAGACACGCATTTTGCCGAACGCGGCAGATTTGGCTGCCTCATTCAAACTGTAACATTCAACCCTGCAATTATCGGCATTGGTTTAAATGAAGGAACAGCTGCTGTTATTAAGAATGAAGAAATAGAAGTTATAGGCCACGGATTGATTACCATTGTTGATGGAACTTCTGTTGCTTATACCGACTTAACCGAAATTTCTCACGGGCAGCCCATTACTGTAGAAGGTATCAGGCTTCATTTTCTAAGTGCAGGAAAACGTTTTTTGATCCCGGAAAAACAAATTCAAAAAACCTGCGAAAATTACCTGCTGGAAAAAAGAGCTTAACCTGTTTCTGTTCGTAAGCAACTATCTTCTCAATTAATATATAAGCATTATTAAGCTTATTTAAACTTTCCTGTTTATTTATTTGTTGTAAATTGTCACACAAATAAATTAAACCAAATAATGAAAATACTTAAGAAAACACTAAAATGGCTGGGCATCATCATCTTGTTATTGGTAATTGCCGCTGCAAGTTTATATATGATCTACCTGCGCCCTTTTATGCAGCAGATGAAAGCGGAAACTATCATTCAGTATGATAAAGACCTTACCATTATATTAGGCGGCGGCGGCAACAGCGCTATTTTAAATTCAGACAGCCTGGTAATTGTTATTGATACCAAAATGGATGAAGCTGCCGAAAAATTAGCTGACAAGACAAAAGAGCTGGCTGGTAAAAAACCTATTTTAGTAGTTAATACACACTTCCACCCCGACCATACCGGCGGTAATAAATTCTTCAGCGGACAAACCATTATTGCCGGTGGCAACTATACCAAAGAGTTTTGGGAGAAAGAAGCAAGTAAAGAATCTTTGCCAACAGAATGGTTAGCGGATAAAATGGATATAAAAATGGGAGATGATACGGTAACACTTTTTAATCTTGCCCGCAACGTACATACACAAAGTGATATTGTAGTATATCTTCATAAAAGAAAAATGCTGTTCACCGGAGATGTTATATTAAACAAACAAGCTCCTGTATTGAGAGGCAGCGCCGATCCGGATGGTTATTTATGGGCCATAGAAACCTTCCCAAAACAATTTGATATTCAGAAAATAGTTCCGGGACATGGCGATGTAGGCGGCATAGAAATTATCAATGATTTCCACCAATACTTTATAGATATGCAAGCCGCGGCAGATGATGATTCTAAAAGAGATGAGCTTGTAGCCAAATACAAATCGTGGAGGCAAATACCCTTTATGATGTCGCCGGGTGCAACCATAAGCGCTTTGAAAAAGAAAGCAGCACACTAGGATTTTTATATCCTGTAAATACTTGTATATTTAAGATGTAAATTATATATATGAGAAAAGCTTTTTTTTTATCTGTTCTTTTATCAGCTTATTTATCTTGCCATGCAATAATACCTATCGCCCCCATACCGGCTTGGGTTAAGCAACAATCTTTATTAGTAAGTGCGTCAATTCCACCGGCCGAAGTCAGTAATGGCTTTTATTACATGCTGCTGGATGAACAGATCAACCTCGAAAAAAAACAATTTTATAATCACTACGCCTATAAAATAATTTCAGAAGCCGGGGTACAAAACTCTTCCGAATTAAATTTCAGCTACAACCCTGCCTATGAAAAATTTACCTTTCATAGCTTAAAAGTATACCGAAATGGAAAATACATTGATAGGACACATTCAACCCTTATAAAAGAAATACAAAGAGAAACCGGCTTTGAAGAACATTTATACGACGAAAGTATGTCCGTGCTTTTGGTACTGGAAGATATCAGGCCCGGAGATATTATAGAATACGATTATTCTACCGTTGGCAGCAACCCTATTTTTGAGGGGAAGTTCTATTACAATTTTTATTTTTCATACGAATACGAATTACTGGAAGTTAATTTACGCCTGCTAAAGCCTGCTTCACGAAAAATAAATGAGCGTACTTTTAATACAACCATAAGTCCGCAAAAAAAAATAACAAATGGAGAGGAAGAAATCATTTACCACGCCACACATATAAAAGGCTTAAACATAGAAAAAAAAATACCGGCATCCTTCAACCCATACTACTCTATCGAATTTAGCGAATATGATAACTGGCAGCAAGTGCAGGAATGGGCCAAAAATGTTTTTTCGGTAAAAACACCCAATAGCGATCTGTTGATAGAAAAGGCAAAAGAAATTAAAGATTCTTTTCCGGATAAAGACAAACAGGTAATAGCAGCCTTACGGTTTGTACAAAATCAAATCAGGTATATGGGCGTTGAAATTGGTGTTAATTCACATAAACCGGCCGATCCCAATAAGGTTATTCTACAACGATACGGAGATTGCAAAGATAAATCGCTCTTGTTTTGTAAAATACTGGAAGGGCTTGATATTAAAGCATACCCCGCCCTGGTTAGCACAACCGACAGGCACGGAATAAAAAACAACCTGGTTTCGCCACGCATTTTTAATCACTGTATAAGCAAGGTTGAATTAAACGGTACATCCTTTTGGTTCGACCCAACTATCTCTTACCAGAAAGGAGACCTCCACCATTACTATACGCCTAACTATGAGCTTGCCCTTGTAATTGGAAGCAATGTGAGCGAGCTAGAAGAAATGCCTCAAAATACTTTTTCAAAAATCACTACCGAAGAAACCTACGATATACCCGACTTTTCAGGAAAAGCAACTTTAAAAATAAAAACCATTTACAAAGGTGCCGATGCCGACAATATGCGGGGAGATTTTGCCAACAGCAGCACCAAAAGCACCAGCGAAACCTTATTGAATTATTATAAAACCTATTTTTCTGAAATTTCCGAAAAAAGCCCCCCAAAAACAGAAGATGAAGACAGCACAGACACCTTTATTTTATATGAAGAGTATGCCATACATAAATTTTGGGAATACCCCGATTCTACAAACAAAAAAAAGGTAGCTGCCAATATTTATGCCTATATGATTCGCGAAAAGCTGCGCGCTTATGACGCAACTTTTGCCGACCGGAAAATGCCCATGTACTTAGAATACCCAACCGATGTTGAACAAAAAACTCATTTGATACTGCCTGAAAATTGGGAAGTAAAAATTGATGATGATGTAAAGCATACCGAATTTATCGACTTTAAATACCTGTTTAAAAGCAATAAAAACACTATTGATATAGACCTGGAATACAAATCACTTACCAATGAAATACCTGCCAATAAAGCAAAAGCATTTGTTGCCTTATTAGACGACCTCCTTACCAACAACAGCGCCCTCCGCATTACCTTTGATAAAAGCTTATTAGAGCAAACCCCGCAGTCTATGAACTGGCTCATGCTTATTCTATTTATCCTGTTCTTAGGCATTTTTATATTTATAGCCGTTTACATTTACAAGCAAAATCCTAAATATGAGCTTACCGATGAAAATGGACTCCTAATAAAGCCCCGCGAAATTGGTGGCTGGATGATACTGCCCATCATTGGTTTAGTAATATCACCTTTTAGCCGTGCGTATATTATCTGCACCAATAACTACTTCAATCTCCATATATGGCATGCACATACTGATTTGTCGGGTAGTAGCTATCATCCTTTGTGGGCGCCGGGTTTAATCAGCGAATTAGTATTTAACACCCTCACGCTTGTGCTATCCATACTCGTTTTATGCATGCTTTTCACACACGACAAGCGTTTCCCTAAGTACTTTATGTTTTTGTTTATTGCCCAGATTTTAGGTGAAGTCATTACCTGTATTATATTAAGCAATATACCCACCGTGGGCGAAGACACGGTATATAGCACAACCAAATCAGTAGTAAGGCTGTTTGTAAGCGCCATCATCTGGATACCTTACTTTTATACTTCAGAACGTAGCAAAGAAACATTTATCCGTTAATGAATAAGCTAACTTTAAATAAAATTTAAAATGAACAAATACGCAATAGCCATACATGGCGGTGCCGGCACTATCTTAAAAAGCAGCATGACACCCGAAAAAGAACAAGCCTATAAAAGCGCTTTGCAGGACGCCATCAACGCAGGCGAAATTATTTTAAAAGCCGGAGGCTCTTCGTTTGATGCGGTTGAATCTGCTATACGATCTTTGGAAGACAACCCCTTATTTAACGCAGGTAAAGGCGCAGTGTTCACCAACACAGGCAAAAACGAAATGGATGCCTCTATCATGACTGGCAAAGATTTGATGGCAGGTGCCGTTGCGGGCGTAACTAATATTAAAAACCCCATTAGCCTGGCACGAGCGGTTATGGAAAAATCTGAGCATGTTTTTTTAGCCGGGGCAGGCGCTTTGGAGTTTGCTAAAAAAGTAAATGCTCAATTTGAAAACGATGATTACTTCTTTGTGCAAATGCGTTACGAGCAACTGCAAAAAGCAAAAGAAAGTGATACGATGATATTAGACCATACCGAAGATAAATTTGAGAATGGTGAGAAAAAATTCGGCACTGTTGGCGCTGTTGCCCTAGATATGAATGGAAATTTAGCCGCAGGTACAAGCACAGGTGGCATGACCAATAAAAAATATGGGCGCGTAGGCGATAGTCCCATTATTGGTGCAGGCACGTATGCAAATAACAACACCTGCGCGGTTAGCTGCACCGGGCATGGCGAGCTTTTTATACGCTCGATAGTTGCTTATGATATTTCATGCTTAATGGAATACAAAGGGCTTAGCTTAAAAGAAGCTTGCAATGTGGTCGTAATGGATAAGCTGGTTAAGATTGGTGGCGAAGGGGGCTTAATTGCCTTAGACCATCAAGGTAATATCGAATTGCCTTTTAACTCAGAAGGCATGTACCGTGCTAAAAAAACTTCTGATAGCGATCTTTTTATAGGGATTTATAAATAGCGTTAGGGATTGTAGTGGAAAGCCTTTTGCGTAATCGCAAAAGCTTGAAGCGAAAAGCCCGGCGGCAGTAATCTGCCGAAACGCCCAAAATCTAATTTTATTCTTAGTAATAAATGTATTCTTACAATTCGGAATATTAAAAGCTTAAAACAAGCCTAGATCTTTAGTAGCAATAAAGCCTTCGTTGCCATTAGCTAGTTGAATAGCTGTATAATCAGCATTTATACTTAATACGTTTACTTTAGTGCCTTCGTGCAAGTTGAATTTAGTTTTAGAGCTCGCATTAGGCTCGGTTAAAACTGCTGCTTCCTGCGATACGATAATAGCCTGTGTATTTTTATGAAGTTCATGCAGGGCTGCATACCCTATCATAAGTGAGCAAATAAAGCCAATTAAAAATAAACTACCTGCCCAAAAGCCAAAGCGTTTCAGCATAAGGTTATCGGCAACAGAGAATAAGATGAACAGCAACGCCGAAATTAATAAGCAAATTGTAGTTGCGTAAGCCCAACCCGTTGTGCTAAACATCGCATATAAACCTGTTTTAATGGTGTTGGCAAAAAAGTTTTCTTTCGATTCTATTTTATCCACAACCTTGGTGTTGGCTATTCGCAGGTTATTTTTAATATCATCATCTGTAGGATTTAATTTTTTGGCCAATTCATAATTATAAATGGCTTTACCTAATTGATTATCCTTAAAATATGCGTTCCCTAAATTATAATGTAAATTAGCCGAAGTAAGATTATCTCTTAAAATGATCTCGTAATAGTTAATGGCTTTTTTGTACTCCGCTTTTTTATAGGCAATTGCGGCGCTATCTTGTATATTAATACTGAATAGAGAAGTGCTACTTACCAGAAACATCCACAAAACAATTGCTTGAATTTTAGACTTTGAATTTTGGGCTTTGATGTTTGTTTGCTGCTCTATGGCTGTTATCAATTCGATGGTATTATTGTAAACTAAATTCAGGTCCTTTTCAGCTGCCGCAGGCGCATAGCGGGCATATTCGCAGTCGTTTAGTGTTGTAATTAATTTATCAATGGTATCTGTATTTACATTTCTTTTCACCAGATTTTCGGTAATATTGTTTTTCGACAGATCAGCAACTGGAATGTTTAATTTGAAACTAATATAACTGTTCAAGGCTGTAAGCACCTCGTTATAGAATGCATCCTGCTTGCTTTCGTTTTTAAATTTCTCTGCCAGTGCCAATTGCTTACGTGCAATTTTTATAGCGCGTTTTTGTTTTACGCCAACCACATCGCTTTGAGTTTTCAAATAATTATTTCGTGCAATTATAAATCCAATAAAAGAAAATGCAATAAGTCCTAATATAGCGTAATGTTTCCACGATGAGAAAAATTCATCATCTGTTGTCTGCAATTTCAGGTCGCCTGTTTTTATATAGCGGATGTCATTTTCTTCGGTCTGAATTTCATGTTTGGGATTGTATACCTGTGCACTGCCTGCTGAGTTTGGATCAGCCGGATCTACTGTAATTTTTATTTCAGGAGAAGGCAGCGTTACATACTGCTTTTTGTCTACATCAAAATACGTGAAATTAATATCTTTTAAAGTATACTCTCCTTGCTTACGCGGAATAACAAGGTATTCATACGTCTTCGTTCCGCTAACCCCGCCTTCAGTAGAAATACTTTCATTTACTTTTGGATCATACGTTTCAAAGCCTTCCGGAAAATTAAGCTTGGGTGTAGACGCCAAGCTGATGTTTCCTTTGCCGCTAATGGTCAGCTTTAAATTAATGCTTTCATTCGCTTTTACTTTATTGTGATTTAATTTCGCATTGAACGAAAAGTTACCAACGGCACCCGTAAAGTTTTCAGGCTTGCCTTTTTCCGGAAGCGATTGTACATCAACCGTTATAGGTTTACTTTTTATTTTAACCACCAAATCTTGAGTACCTCCGCCAAAAAACTGGTCAAATAAAGATTGTTGTCTTTTTGCACGAATGCGTACTCCCCAATCCAGTTCAATAGGCTGGATGGTTAGCTTACCCGTGCGCTGAGGAAATAAATACGTAGTGCTTAACTCAGCTACGCTATATTGCACACCATCCAGATTTTCTGTATTAACCGGGATGTTTCTTCCTTTTCGCTCTTCTTCCTTACTCCAAAAGCCATCATAGCTTGGTGGCACCATTTTTTGCGGCCCTAATTGCTGCATGTTGGTGCGTGCATAAACCTTTTGAGTAACAATGATCTGTTCTCCTAGATAAGACTGTTTTTTATTTACATACGTTTTTACAAACAGATCCTGCTCGCTTATATTTTGAGGATCTTGTTGAGGTTCTTCATTTCCAAAAGGATTTTGATTTTGTTGCTGCTGGTGTTGCTGTTGCGGATTGCCTTTGGCTACTTCTATTGCAATAGGAGAAGATTCTGATTTGGCACCGTTAATTACACAAGAAGCGGCACCAATCGTGAATTTACCCTCTTTACGGGCAGCTATCATGTATGAATAGCTGATCGTTTGGCTCATGTTACCGTTTGCAATTTGCATACTGGTAGATTGATTCGGGCCACTAAATACATCAAAATCAGAAAAAGAAGGTGGCTTAAAGCCCGACATATTTCCGTTAACAGTAAATGAAATCTGGAATACTTCACCTGTTACAACTTTATTTTTGCTTACCTGCGCGACTAATTTTTGTGCAAATGATCTTTGAGAAAGTGTGAAAAAAGAAAACAGCATCATGATAAGTATCATTAGCAAGTTATGCTCTTTGCCTCTATTCAATATGTTGTTTCGTTGTTTCATCGTTTAACTAACTAATTGCCAAATTGACTAATTAATTACCAGTCTTTATCTATGTTTTGTTTTGTAGCGTTTTCGTCTTTATTTTTTTTCTTAAGCTGTAATTTTTGCTCATTATTTTTTAAAGCGTCCAGCATGCGTTGCGCTTCTTCCTTGCTCATTTGCGGCTGCTGTTGCTCTTCTTTTTTATCGCCTTTGTCTTTTTGATCTTTTTTCTCGTCTTTCTTTTGCTTGTCGTCTTTTTTCTGATCTTCTTTGTTGTTTTTGTTTTTTTGTTGCTGTTCCTGTAATTTCTTTTGGGCAAAAGCTAAATTGTAGCGTGTGTCTTCATCTTTAGGATTCAGTTTTAAAGAACTCTTATATGCTGTAATAGCCTGGTTATAGCTTTTTGTTTTTAAGTACGCATTTCCCAAATTATGAAATGCCTTTGAGATGGTGTCTTTGTTATTACCGCTTTTTACATATGCGTCATACTGCGTAATAGCTTCAGAGTATTTGCCTTGTTTATAATATGCATCACCTAAATTGAAATTAGCTTTTGCATAATTGCTTTTTTCTTTTAAAGCCTGGTTATAATATTGTTCAGCTTCCTGGTATTTTCCGCCAAAATAGCTTTGGTTACCTTCACGCAGCTTATGCTTTTCCTTTTGTGCAAAAGAGCTTGCCACGCTTAAACAAAACAATATGTAAAAAAATTGTTTCATCATTTTTTAAATAGGTTTAATTTTCTCCACCAGTTATTTATGCGCTCACTGATGATAAATTCAGTTAACAGGAATAATAAACTGGCACCGATAAACCATTGAAACTGGTCTTCATAATCCGTATACATTTTAGATTCAAATTGTTTTTTCTCCAGTTCATTTACCTTATCAAGCACAGCATTTAAGCCTACATCGGCATTATTTGCTTTTACATATACGCCATTTGCTGCACCCGCAATGCTTTCCAGTAATTTTTGATTTAATTTAGTAACAACGGTATTGCCTTCCTTATCTTTTCTGTAGCCTGCAGGAACTCCGTTATTGTAAACTGGAATAGGCACGCCTGCATCCGACCCGATACCAATCGTATTAATGGAAATGCCTGACTTTTCTGCTTCTTCAGCCGCTTTGATAGCATCTTCTTCATGGTCCTCTCCATCAGTAATAACAACAATGGCTTTATTTTTCCCTTCGTCTTTTCCAAAAGATTCTGTTGCTTTTTGAATAGCTGCGCTAATGTCTGTCCCTTGTCGCTCAATAATATTGGGAGTAATTGCATTTAAGAATAACTTGGCAGAACCGTAATCTGTTGTAATGGGCAACTGCGTATAAGCCTCTCCCGCAAAAACAACAATCCCTATGCGGTCGCCCTGCAATTTATCAATCATTTGTTCGATAGCCTGCTTAGCGCGCTCTAAACGGTTAGGGCTTAAATCTTCTGCCAGCATAGAGTTTGACACGTCCAGGCAGATCATTATATCAGCTCCTTCACGTTTTACATCCTGCATTTTGCTGCCGGTTTGTAAATTGCAAATTCCCAATATTAAAAATATAAGAGAAAGCGTATATAAAATAAATTTTACAGTTTGTTTACCGCGAGAAACATCCGGTATCATTTCCAGTATCAGTGGATAATCGCCTAGTTTTTTTAATCGTTTTTTACGTGAAGCAACTGCCAGGATAAAAATAACGATCACCAACGGAACAAGTGTTAGTGCCCACAAATACTCTGTATGTTGAAACTTAAACATTTAGCTTATGGTTTTATTTTTATCATTTGCTTCGCTTAATACTAAAGTATTTATGGTATCGAACGGATTACAGTTTTTCTAATTAAAAATTCTAACAACAAAAACAATGCCGCTGCAATAGCAAACGGTAAAAAGTGTTCTGACTTGTTTGAAAAACTTTTTTCACTGATGATGGATTTTTCCAGTTTATCAATCTCTTTATAAACAGTTCGTAAGCTTTCATTATTGGTTGCCCTGAAATATTTTCCGCCTGTTTCATCGGCAATTTTGGTCATGGTATTTTCATCAATATCTACATCTACATAATCGTATTCCATTTGCCCGTTCGGAAACATAGCGACAGGCGTTAATGCTTTGCCCTTGGTTCCTACGCCAATAGTATAAACCCGAACGCCAAATGTTTTGGCAATATCAGCAGCTGTAAGCGGAGCAATTTCTCCTACGTTATTTACACCGTCTGAAAGTAAAATAACCACTTTACTTTTTGCCTTGCTTTCTTTTACACGTGCTACGGCATCTGCCAATCCAAGGCCTATAGCAGTTCCTTGTCCCATTTCACCGGCATCAATATCTGCAAACAGGTTTTTTATGACGTTGTGGTCGGTTGTAAGCGGACATTGTGTAAATGCTTCTGCTCCAAAAATTACCAAGCCTATCCTGTCATTCGGACGCGAATCAATAAATTCTTTGGCCACTTCTTTTGCCGCATCTATACGATTGGGCTTGAAATCTTTTGCCAGCATGGAATAAGAAACGTCTATACTTAAAACAATATCAATACCTTCTGTCTTTACATCTTTCCAGCTACTGCGCGATTGCGGCCGTGCCAATACCAGTATTAAAAGAGCTACAGTAAATAACCTGAATACAAAAATCACATGGCGAAGAATAGCTTTATACGAAGTTGTGATACTTCCCAGGTTTTGAAAGGATGAAAAATTAAACTCCGCTTCCTGCTTTCTTAATTTAAGAAAATACCAGCCAATCATTACCGGCAATACTAAAAACAGCCAGAAGAATTGCTTATCAGCAAAAGTTATATCTTTTATATATCGTTCTATATCCACTACTGAGTAACTGAATTGTTGTTTTCTGAAAGATTGATCGGGTCTTCACGTTTGGTACCATTAATGAAATCAAAAGCATTGCCTAATGACATTTCATTCTCTACATCGATAGGCGTTACTTTGGCAAACTTCACATAATCAGCAAGCGTTAAAACCTGTTTTAATTTTTCTTTGCTGATACCGTCAATTACCTGCGAGTTCATTATTTTAAATATCTCGTCTGAGGTCAATTCCATCGCAGCAACTCCGTAACGCTCTTCTATGTAAGCACGCAAGGTATCAGATATCATAGTATGATACTCTTTAAACTTGCCTTCCTGCCAGAGTTTTTTGTTTTTAATTTCTTCCAAAGCATTCAGCGCGGTAATATGCGCGGGCACTTTTGGTTTTGGAGGCTCTATCACAGCAGGTTTCTTTTTAAATACTTTTATCAGGATAATGATAAGAATAATGATCGCCACTAAAGCCGCCGCACTTGCGTAGATATAAGGAAGATATTCATGCCAGTCGAAGGCTTCTTCAAAGGGAGCTTTTATATCTTTAATGCTGGCCTCAGCCGTATCAACCGGTACCGTATACACCGTTAATAACAAAGGCTCGGTTTGTACAGGCTTGGAGGTATCCTTATTTACGATAAACACAAAAGGCGCAATAGCCCAGAAGCCCGAATCGGTAGAAGTTACCGTAATTGTTTCATGTTGTAAGATTTCTTCCGGCCTGTTTTTATCCGGAATGGTGGTATCAATCTTTGAAACATTAACCACATCAATTTCCTTGCGTAGTGTATCTCCTACAACCGGCCATTGTATGTTTAATTTTTTCTGGTTGACGTTATATTTAATGTACAAGTCTATCTTAGATTGCTCACCAATGCGGATCTTGTTGGTATCCATGGTAGCGAAAGCTTCAACCTGAGCGAATGATTTAGAAGCAAGAGATAAGAAACAAGAAATAAGAAATACATACAAGATGCTTCTTGTTGTTTTCATTTTCAAATTATCAAATTGACTCATCATCTAATTAATTATGCCCGTTTTTTAAATAAAGTCATTAATGGTTTAATATATCCTTCGTGCGTGCTTATTTTAGTATAATCAACACCTGCACGTGAAAAGACCTCTTTTAGCCTGGCATCTGTTTTTACCTGCTGTAATTTCAATGCATGCTGAAATTTATCGCTGCTGGTATCTACCCACACATTTTTACCGGTTTCATTGTCTTTTAATTTGATCAGGCCTATTCTGGGTATTTGTGCTTCAGCCCTGTCGTAAACACGCAGCGCGACAATATCATGTTTTTTATTGGCAATCTTTATAGCATCATCAAAGCCGTTGTCAATAAAATCTGAAATAACAAAAGCAATGCTTCTTTTCTTGATCACGTTGGTCAGGTATTTTAAACCTAACGAAACATCAGTACCTTTATTTTGCGGCTCAAAATTTACCAGCTCTCTAATTAACCTAAGTATATGCGATTTGCCTTTTTTAGGCGGGATGATCTTTTCAATTTTATCGCTAAAAAATATTAGTCCGATCTTATCATTATTAGTAGCCGCTGAAAAAGCAATCACAGCACAAAGCTCGGTAATCAGGTCTTTTTTTGTTTGCGCATGTGTTCCAAAGTTTCCCGAAGCACTAACATCCACTACCAGCATCACATTCAGCTCACGTTCTTCTTCAAAAACTTTTACATAGGTATTTCTAAGGCGGGCGGTAACGTTCCAGTCGATTGTTCTTACATCATCTCCAGGTGTGTATTCGCGCACTTCGCTAAAAGCCATACCCCTTCCTTTAAATGCACTATGATATTCTCCCGAAAATATCTGGGAAGATAATCCGCGGGTTTTAATTTCTATTTTTCGAACTTTTTTTAAAAGCTCAGTAGTTTCCATTTAATTTAAAAGTTAGAAGTAAAAATTTAAAGCCGTTAAACGCTATGGAACTTCAACCGTATTTAGTATTTCATTAACGATATGCTCGCTGGTAATATTTTCTGCTTCCGCTTCGTAAGTAAGGCCAATGCGATGGCGCAATACATCTAAACAAACAGCACGCACATCTTCCGGAATTACATACCCCCTGCGTTTAATAAACGCGTAGGCTTTTGCAGCTAATGCCAAATTTATACTCGCACGTGGCGATCCGCCAAAGCTGATAAGCGGTGCAAATTTTTCTAATTTATAATCTTTCGGAAAACGGGTTGCAAAAACAATATCTACAATATAACGCTCAATTTTTTCGTCCATGTACACATCACGGGCAACGCCACGGGCTTTTACAATATCTTCCGGTTTTAAAATTACGTTTGGAGTAGCCATGCCTGCGGCAGAAATATTGCTGGCAATGATTTTCTTCTCATCTTCTTTGGTAGGATACGTAATCACCACTTTCAGCATAAAACGGTCAACCTGTGCTTCAGGCAAAGGATAGGTACCTTCCTGTTCAACCGGGTTTTGCGTAGCCAAAACCAAGAACGGGTTAGGCAGCTTAAAGGTTTGTTCGCCAATAGTTACCTGCTTTTCCTGCATGGCTTCCAGCAAGGCACTTTGTACTTTTGCCGGTGCACGGTTAATCTCATCTGCCAAAACAAAGTTGGCAAACAAAGGCCCTTTACGCACTGTAAATTCTTCTTTTTTCTGGTTGTAGATCATCGTACCAACCAAATCGGCAGGTAATAAATCTGGAGTAAACTGTATACGGCTAAATTGCGCATCTACACATTTTGCAAGTGTGTTAATGGCTAATGTTTTTGCCAGGCCCGGCACGCCTTCCAATAAAATATGACCGTTGCTTAATAAACCGATCATCAGGCGTTCTACCATATGTTTTTGCCCCACGATAACTTTGTCCATTTCGGCGGTAAGCAGGTCTACAAAGGCACTTTCGCGTTGTATGCGCTCATTTAATTCTCTAATGTCTGTCATATAAAAAAATTACGTGTTAAAATTACTCAGTTTTTGTTTTTTGAAATCGGCATTTATAATTTCTTAACATTTTAAACATCTCAATAAAAATAGAACGTTTTTTGGTAAACTATCGCAAACTAAAAAGGTTTCAAAATTTGCAAATTGAAACCTTTTTATGAATGAATATTACCTTTTAGTTTTTAGGTTCCGGTTGTGCAGCTGGTTGTTGTGGCTGTGGTTGAGCAGCTGGTTGTGCTACAGGAGCTTGTTGCTGAGGCGCAGCAGCCGGAGCCATTGTTTCAGCTTTTTTACGTGTTACAGATTCTGTCCCTGCAGGGTTGGCTTCTGCTACCTGGCGTTTAGGAGTTCCTAATAAACAAAGCACAAACAAAGCAATGGCAAAGCCCCAGGTTGTTTTTTCCAATACATCGGCTGTACGCCTAACACCCATAATTTGGTTATTAGAAGCAAAAGAACTGGAAAGCCCTCCTCCTTTAGAATTTTGAATTAATACAATTAGCGCAAGTAGTATGCAAACTATGATAATTAGAACTGAAATTAGGCCGCTCATGTTTTGTTTATTTTACGTTTATTTAATACTGTTTTTTATTTCTTTAATAAGGGTGGCAAAGTAAGCACTTTTTTCGGGAAATTTCAAACTTAAAATTTCATAGGCCCGGATAGCTTTTCCGTGGTTGCCCTGCAATACATAAATTTTAGCCAGGGTTTCGGTTACCAAGTTTTCGTCTTCCAGCACACTGCTGCGGGTTTTCTGCGTGGCAGCGTAAAAATTCTTATCTGCCTGGGGCTTTGAAATGCGCAGTTCTTCGCTTAAAAGTTTATCAAAGAGCTCTTGTTTTTCAGTTTTAGGTTTAGCAACCGGCGCTTTTTTTGCCGGTTCTTTCTTTTTTACATCTGCCGGCTGTTTTTCGCTAACTGATATCTGCTTGCTAATACCGGGCAGCTGCTTAAGCCATTGGGTAAACGATTGAGGCTCTTCAATTTGTATTTCGGGCTCTTTTTCGTTTATTTTCAGGATCTCGGTTTCAATATAAGCTTCTACAACAGGGTTCAGTATGATCTCATTGAGCGTTTCTGTATGCCCGACTTCCTGAGGCTTAATGCTTGCTTCTTCATTTGTTGTTTCGGGCTTCTCCGAAATTGGTTCGGCGTCGTTTGCTGACTGCTTATTATCTTCTGCTAAAGGCACGCTGCTCACAGCTTCCTGTCTATTGCTAACTGTTTCTTCGCTTTTAACTAAGGTATAAATGTATTGAATGGGCTGAGAAACAATTTTTTCTATCTTTTCTTCCGGGATAATTTCGGGCTCTTTTACCTCAATTTTGGTTTCAATTGTATCTTGTATCTTGTCTTTTGTATCTTGCACATCTTCATTACCTGCTACTTGATGTTTGATACCTGTATCCTGGTTGATCAACCGGTATAAAACAGCCCTGTTTCCGGCAATAACCGCGGTTCTTTTTAGGGCATGGTGATAGTTGATATGTTTGCTGTTTTGAAGCGCTTTGGCGTATAGCAGGTGCCCGCTTTGAAAAAACGGGTAATCTCCCAGTATTTTTTCAATAGAAGGAATATGGTTTTCAGCCACTTGGGCCGGATTATCTATCAGTTCTATAAACTGCTCTACTTTCATGCGTTCGGACCTCAAAAATAGCAATTTAAAGGGAATGTGTAAAAACAGTTTCAAAAACAAGCTTAACTATTTAGTAATATATCGGTAATATTAGATTAAGCTTACAGAGGGTAATTTGTTCTGTGAAAAAAGCAATTGCCATTATTGTATTTACTTTCCTGCTTGTTTTGGGCTTATCGGCTAATAACGACCCCGGTAAAACCAGGTTGATTGCGGGTAAGGTAATTGACAAACAAAATGGCGAAACCCTTGCCGGCGTTAAGCTGCAGGTAAAAGGCAGCGCAGTATATTGCTACACGGATATGGACGGAAATTTTTCTTTACAGGTAAATACAGCCAACACTACTGAGATTATTGTAGATATGGCTGGTTACGAGCCAAGCATCTTAAAAGCAAACCAGCTTTCCTTAAGCGCTGATATTGTTTTAAATCCGCGTTAATTTTTTTAGAGTCCTTCTTTCCTAATACGGTCATGCTGAATTTATTTCAGCATCCTTATAACACTTGTTTTTACTACTACAGATTCTGAAACAAGTTCAGAATGACCTGCACCGATAAATGTAAAGTTTATGTAAAGTATTTTAGCGATAAATGTTATGTAAATGTTATCGATTTAACATTTTGATCATAAAATGAGGTAACTTTACAGTAGAAATAGTTAAAATGTAATTCATATGAAAAAAGCAGCCCTTATCCTGAGTTTCCTTTTGTTAACCATGTTTGTTAACGCTCAGGTAAAACAAAACGAAAATGGTTTATATGCTAATGCCGACGGCTCATTATTTACAGGTGTGCTGGAGAATAAGGAAAACGGGGTAAAACAATCTGAAATTGAAATAAAAGAAGGCTTACCCAGCGGTGAAGCCAATTACTATTACGCCTCAGGCAAAGTAATGGAGACAGGCACTTTTGAAAAAGGGCAAAAAGACGGCAAATGGCTGCGCTATAACGAATCGGGTGTAGAAGTGGGCTTAGCCATTTATAACTTAGGCAAAAAAAACGGAACCTGGATCGTGTGGGACGATGCCGGCAAGAAACGCTTTGAAATGCATTACCATATGAACGAAAAAACAGGTATCTGGTATAACTGGGATGAAAAAGGAGAAGTGATCAGCACCAAAGATTACACCCAGGTTAATTAATACAATAAGCTTTTATTTTTATTGTTTTGTCAGTGCCAAGGTAAAAACCAGCCGTGATGACATTTTCAATTTAGTGCCTTCTATAAAAAGCAAAAGCACCTTCCTTTTACAGAAGATGCCTTTCCTTTACACGTTTAATGTGCTGATTAGTTTTTCACTATTTTTTTGGTTGATCTTGTTCCATCCAAAGATAATACAACAAAATACAAGCCCGGTGCTACAGATGATAGATCAACTCTTTCCTGGTACCTGTTAGAGATCATACCTAAGTTTTTAGTCAATATCACTTTACCGTCAACGCCATAAACAGTATAACTGTTATTAGCTGTTTGTGTTGTTTTGTTGATATCAAGTGTTACCGCATCAAGCGTTGGGTTTGGATACACGCTAAACGACGCATCAGCATCTTTTACAGAATTGATTCCTGCAAGAAGCGGTGTATAGCAATACGTTAAGCTTGGGTGCGTACCTTCGTTTCCAACCGGAGCGCTGGCTACCCAGTTTTCAACTCCACCCGGTGTTGGCGTACCTAACTGGATGTTTAAGTTGAAACAAAAAGTACCATCGGTTGTAAACTGCCCGATCAATACCCTGTTAGTAGCTGTTGGCCCAACCGAACCGTTTAATGATGCCAAAGAGCCATCATAGGTTGAGAACAAATTACCATTGGTTGTATCATCAAAAATAAGGATATCGTTGCTGATACCAATGGTAGTAACTACTTCCGGAGTACCTGTAAGTAAACCATCTTGTGTAGTTAATGGAATGCCTGCTAATGGGTTGCTGTTTTGCAATACACCGTCTGCATTCACCACGTTTGCTGTTCCGTTATCTTCAGCTTTTAAAACACCATAGTTTCCGGTACAGCCTGCGCCAACTGTTAACCACGAATCTAACATTACTGTGTTGTTAGATGCATTGGCTTTAGAAAAAGTTGGTGAAGTAGCCCCCCTGTCAATGTTATTAAAGAAAGCTGTTGTAGTAGAAAAACGTAATTCATGGTCACCTGCATTTCTTGTTCCTGTAGGTGTAACATCAACTCCGTAAGCCGCTTCAAATTTGTAGCCCGGCTTCATGTCTACATAAACTCTGTATGTAACCGAGTTTGCTGCAAGCACGCCGCCTGTAAGGTCTACCGATTTATCGTTTACATCAGATACATAGTATTTTTCTACTATAATGCTGTCTAAGCCAGACGGGGCCTGTGCTTTAGCTGCAGCAGCAAGCAGAAATAATGCTGTGCCTGATATTATTATTTTTTTCATATGTTATAATGTTTTGGTTAAATGAATATTACTGACAAGAAATGTTGAATTGGCCTAATAATATTAAGAAGTCGGCATTGTTTGTAATACCATCCTGGTTAATATCGGTAGGGCAAGGAGCAGTTCCGCCAACAGCACCTAACATAGAAGCATACGACCAGCTTGATAACCAGTTTTGGCCGGTTGAAGCAAATGCACCTTTATAAGGAGCCGCTGTAAAGAATCCGTCAGCCGGTGTAACAGGGCAACCTGCTGTAGATAAAGCCGGGCTTGGTGTTACATCAACCTGGTGAGTAACTACGTTTGTTACATCGTTAACAACCCATCCGTAATCAAAACCAGGGATTGTTGCGTAGTGTACGTTTTTATCAGTAGTATAGAATTGTGCTGTATCAGCTGTGCTGCCGTAACCGCCTGTAGCGTTTTTATCGATTGCAAAATCGTGGCCCATGCCAACAAACGCGTTACATTTAATTTTTAAGCTTCCTTGATGTGCAGAACCGCTTGTGTTAGACCAGTTTGTATAAGCTTCTTCAGTACCTGCACGTGTACCTAATGTTTTTACAACGTTAAAGCCATAGCTAAAATGTGCAAATACAGAGTTGTAGATCTCACCTTCAGTTAATTCTTTTGCTTCAATAGCTGCTAAACCGCTGTTATCGCTTGTCATTAATTTTTTACCGTTACCAATCATAGTACAGTTGTAAACAATTGGATGAGAACGTGGGAACAAGTTAGATTTTTGGTCATCTGCATCCATTTCAAAACCATTATCAGCATCAGGGCTTGCACCTGCAGTATCTGTTTGCAAAGCAAAAATAAATTGTGCTTTTCCGCTATACCCGTCATCCCAGTCAAAATTATCATCGTTACCAAACATAAACGAGCAATATTTTACGTTTACAGTTCCACCAAAAAACTCCATAGCATCATCAGCAGAAGAGATAACGTCTACGTGCTCGATAGTAGTTCCTCTTCCAACCGAACCTAATGATAAGCCGTTAAGCTCGCCACCTACAGTAAGAATAGCACCTGCATATCTGATAGAAACGTATTTTAAGATACCTGAGTTATCGTTATCATCAAAAGCAGCGCCCGGTTGAGTTAAGTCAACACCAAACTGATCTTTTGTGTTTGTAGAAGCGAAACCTTCAAAAGTACCTAATCCATCGGCAACACAAAGTTTACCGCTACCTGAACCTGCAACAAACGGACCGTTAGCTGCTAATGTTAAGTTATTGGTTGCTTTACCTGCTAAACAAACACCACCCCATTGGCCGCGGTTTGTAATAGGAAATGAGTTATCCATTGGATCAGCTTCAGCTGTAAATACGATCTGGCAATCTTCTGTACCGGCAGCAAAAATCTTACCGCCTACTTCTACTGTTAAAGTAGTAGCCGAATCGGGTGTGCTGTATTTTCTTCCTTTAATTAAAGTACCTGGGTTAATTGTTAATGTTTTACCGTTTGGAACGTAGATTTTTTTATCAAGAATATACGTTTTATCGCATGTTAAAAGGGTGTTGGCTAATAGTTCGCCATCGTTAGCACCACCGTTGGTAGCTAATGTAGATAGCAATACAGTTGGCCTTGAAGCTACCCCCGGGCAACCACAAGATGCACCCAGGTTTGTTTGAGCAAAGCCTGATGAAAGAGACGTTACGGCAATGGCTGCCGCAACTAATTTTGTAATTGTTTTTTTCTTCATTGTTTTGTTTTTTAGTTTAATTTTTTTAGTAAACCAACATTGGTAAACGGGGCAAAGTTCCATCAGGGGCATTGTTTTAACTAAAACTAAATGTTACCAAATAATTATGATGAAGCGCAGGAAAAGGCTATATGTTAATTAAATGTTATGTGATTATTACGAGAAGGTAAATACCTGTAATGCCATAATATTGCATAAATAAAAAAGTCCCGTTGTACACCGGGGCCTTTTTTAGAGAAGTTCGTATTGCTACAACACCTTTACCACAACGGGTACCGAGCGGTTGCTTTTGCCTTTGGCGCCTACAGTGTAAACGCGCACGGCATATTTAATACCACCGGTTAACCCGGTTATGGTATATTTGGTATGAGCAATAATATCCACCTGCGTCCATGTTATGAAAGAGCGGGCAGTGGTGTTTACAACCGGTATACCTGTAGCAGGTGTAGGTTGTGTAGCAGCCACATCATCACTTATTTCAATTACATACACACGAGCGTTCAGCACCTTGTCCCATTTTACCTGTATCTCACCTTCAACCGTAGTGTTTATGGCACTTAGGTTTTCTGGTGCATCCGGTATATGAGAAGCCGCCCTTGCAGCACGCACAGGCATACCTGAGCTTAATATTACGTTAACATCGCCCTGGGCAGTGTTATCTACATAAAAAGCAAGCAGGGTAAGCTGGTCGCTTAGATAAACTTCTTTAGTCTTTACCAAAGCTGTTTTAGCTATGCCACCCATCTGGTTGTTGTTAAGGGCATTTTCAAGGTCTGTAGCTGCCTGTGCTACTACACTAAGTGCAGGCACGGGCAACGGAAAACTAACATTACCTGTCATAGCGCTAACGATATCACGGGCAAATGTTATTTTGCTGTTAACTGAACGAGAGCTCAGTCTTAAGCTTGTTTTCGTTTTCATAGGATGAAAATTTGCTTGGTTAAACAATATGTATCGGCTCTTTTTACTTAAAAGAAAAGAACGTTATAGAAAAAGATACCTTCCTGCTGCCGTATTAACCAACGGTATTTATAAGTAAGAAGGAGCTACCTGACGCTTTTGACTGCATGTTTTAAAGGTTAGTAATTTGTATTTTTTTATACTTAAGTATTTCTAATTCTTTTTACGGATAAGCTGTTACCGGGTTTCAAAAAAGTCGTATAATTTTATAAGTGGTCGGTTTTAACAAATAACTGGTCGTTTTTTGCCATTTTTTTTGATAAAAGCTTAATCTTGTTTTTAGCAACTATTATCGTATTTGAAGTAATCATTTTCATAGTTAAACCAATCATTATCATAGTTGGCGTAAAGATGATCATAGTTGAGCTAGTAATTGTAATAGTTAACGTAAAGATTATGATAGTTTAGGCATTTATTATAATAATTGGAGCAATCATTATAGTAGTTGGAAAAACAATTATAATAGTTAAGCCGGCTATGATAATAGTTAGGGCATTTATTATCATAGTTTGGGTAAAGATTGTAATGGTTGAGGCAAAATAGGAAGAGTTTTTGTAGTTTTATAATACAAGTTATACTACTAAATGAACAAAAAAGAAGAATTAATAAAAGAAATTAAACAACTTGGCTTTGATATTTCTTGGTGGCATTATAAAGATGAGAATCACGCAAATCGAGGTGATTATAATGTAAGGGGCTGGATTCTACCCAGAGAAAATTATAAACTTAAAAATACTCCATTCTATTTTGATAGTGAAAATGACTTTATTCATTTTACTTCTCTGGATTCACTTTTTAGTATCCTAAACTCACGTCATTTAAGGTTGTATAATTTATTAAATATGGATGATAAATTTGAACTTGAATATGCTCGAAAAGCATTATTACTAAAAACTGATTCAGATGATGAGGTAAAAGAAAAATTGTATTCCTTTTCAATGTGTTCATCTTCTGAAATTTTAAACGAAGAACCAAAAAAGAAAAAGCATTTACTTTGGAAACTTCATGGACATGATGGAAATGGAGTAATTATTAGATTAAAAATAATGAATGAATTGTCTTCTTGGATAAACTATCATTTAACAAAATGCTTTTACGACTTAAAAAATTTTAGCGCAATAAAAGAGCTTAATAAAATAACTCAAAATGAAATACTGGAAACAAAACTTGCCTGTTTTATAAAACTACCCATTTATGAATTTGAAAATGAAATTCGTTTAATTTTTGATCAGCGAAACTCAAATCGGATGATAGACAAAGATGGCAATCACACTTATCCTATAATCTATTCTGATAAACTTAATAAATCAGACAAAATATCCTATTTTCAGTTACCCTTATTTAATTTCTTTAAGGATAGTTCTGATGCTTATCCAACTCTTACTAACGCAATGAGGGAAAATTATGAAATGCCTAAAATTAGCATTACTGAAATAATTTTAGGTTATCGTTACAATGATAATGACTTGAAAAATCTCAAAGAAAAAATTGCTCTTTACGATCCAGCAATTAATGTAAAAATGTCAGACTTAAAAGAATTTTATTGACTAAGTAGAATCAGCAGATCAAATCACTTCGTTTCCCGCAAATACTTTAAAGCTTCGGCTACGTGTTTTTTGCCATCGGTTAGCGAGTAGTTTTTATAGACGATCTCGCCTGCTATATTTACGATATACGTAATGCGGTCTGACAACAGGTTTTCTTTTACGCCAAACGATCTTAAAACAGTTTTATCCGGGTCGCTAAGTAGGTCGAACCGAAGTTTATTGTCGTCATGAAACTTTTTAAGCTTTTGTGTGTTGTTTTCGCTTATACCTATAACCAGCGCGCCTTCTTCATTAAATTTACTTAGGCTGTCGCTAAAGGCACAGGCTTCTTTTTTATTATCGCTTTTAGGGTAAAAGAAAATAACCAGCATTTTGGTTCCTATGGAATCTTTCATGTTGAAGGTTTTTCCATCCTGGTTTGGCAAGGTAAAATACGGAACCTTGTCATTCAGCTCCAGCTGCTTTGTTTGGCTTATGCCTGATAGCGAAGCCAACAACAATGATAACGAGATATAAATTGCTTTTTTCATAATAAGGGTTTTTTAGAAATGGTGTTAGTTAGTATGATTGATATAGGGCAAAAGTAAATATTATAGCCTTAAGCGTTTGTTGTTTTAACAAATATTAGGTGTTTGAGTAAGGGCCTAGTCTTTTGGCAAACTAATTATCTTTCTCAATATCCGCAGGCTTGTATATAACTGCGCCTTTTAATGTAGCCAGTTGTGCATTTACCACGCTTTCATCTCCGGCAATAACCAATCTATAGCTATCGGGTGTAAAATATTTTTTAATGATCTTCTGCACGTCTTCTATCTTTAAAGCCGCAAGGTCATTCAGAAAGTTTTTGCGCTTTTGAAAATCATATACCACGGGATTGTAAAAGTTTAAAACACTTTCAGGCATTTCGGCACTAATGATGCTTGTGCGCAGACTGATGACCGCTTTATCAAAATCTTCCTGCGTTACAGTTGCCATATTAAAGTTTTGCAGGGTTTTGTCGAACAAAGCAAGGGTATTGGCCATCTCATCGCTTCTTACCGAGCATTGTATGGCAAACAAATTAGAAAATTGTGTGGGCCGGTAATTGCTGGGTATGCCATAGGTTTTACCGCCTTTTTCGCGGATCTCAGTAAAGAGCACACGGCTAAAGATGGCATTAGCTACCCGAAAGGCTAAGTAATCTTTGTCTTTTAAAGAAGGTGCGACTTTATTCCATTGCAAAGCGCATTGCGTAGCACCCGCACGATTAATGAAAGCAATTTCTTTCTTTTTAATACTTGGGGCATCTAAAGCAACCCCGTTCACTTCGCTGTAAGCCGATTGCCAGGCTCCGAAATATTTTTCTAACACAGCTTTTACTTCAGCTGCGTTAAAGTTTCCGCAAACCACCACCGACGAATTTTTTGGTGTGAAATTAAACTGGTGAAATTCTTTCAGTTTATCGGGCGTTATTAACTGCAATTGCGTTTTGTAGTAATGCCTGCCTAAAGGGCTTGTAGTGCCGTATATATTCAGATCGCTAAACACATCTGCCAGGTCGGCAATATCCATTTTTGCCGGGTTGTTATAGTCAACCAGGTAAGAAATATTTTGATCCAGTTTTTCTTTATCAAACAAAGGGTGCAATATAGCCGAACTGAACAGATCTATGCCTGCATCAAAATCTTTACTTAAAAAATTGGCGTTAATGGTGGTATAATCAAAAGTAGAATTGCTGTTTAACTCGCCACCTAATTTAAAAGCCAGGTCGTTCTGAGCTTCCTCGGTATATTTGGTATTGCCTTTTAAAAGCATGTTGGCGGTAATTTCGCTGTAGCCCTGTTGGCCGGGTGTTTCATTCTTCTTACCGGTATTAATAATAAAACGCACATTCACTGCCGGAATTTTTCCGTATTGCAGCAAATAAATCTTTAAGCCGTTCTTAAGCGAATATGTTTCTAGTTGCGGGACTTCCTGCGCATTTGCAGCAAAAAATAAAATACCGAATGTTATGGATAAAATTTTCCTGATCATTATTATTCGCTTAAAGGTTTGCAGTTAATTACTTTTAGTTTCTCTGGGTTAAAATAGGTTTGCGCAATTCGTTTCAGATCGTCCGCTTTTATTTTCTTATAAGCATCGATCATGCTGTTGTATTTTGAATAATCGTTATAATAATATTCAGCAAAGCCCAATTGCGCTGCAATATCCTGGTTGGCATAATTGGTAAAGGTTTGCTTGGCCTGCAGGTTGTTTATATAATCATCAATCAGCTTTTGCTCTATGCCTTCATTAATGATCTCATTTATTTGCTTGCCTATCACTTTCTTTACTTTGGCGTTCCCAATGGCAGCTTGCATCACTACATCAATAGTTGTGTAATTTGAATACATGCGAGAAATATCATTCTGCGCAACTACCTGGTAGGCCATATTGCCGTTTACCACCACATTATTGATAATAGAATTTGAGTTGGCAAATAACAAATCGTTAAGCAAATTAAAAGCGTAATAATCTTTATGCCCAAATGCAGGAGCCGGAACGATATAGGAATAGATCTGCACCGGAAAATCAATAGGCATTTCTTCGGTTGCAATGGTATAATTAAAAATATCCGGTTCTTGTTTTTTGGTATTTAAAGGCAGCTGTTTTTTAATGTCTCCAAAATGTTTTTTGGCAAAGGCAAATACATCTTCGGCTTTTACGTTGCCGGTAACTACAATAAAAGCATTATTGGGACTGTAGAATTTATCATAAAAATCCTGGCACTGCTGCGTGGTAAAACTGGTAATTTCGGGCAGAAAGCCAATTACATCAACCTGGTAGGGATGACCTTTTGGATATAGACTTTTATAACGGTCTTCCGACATGCGATTATACCAGTTGTTTTGCCCCAGGCGAAGCTCCTCGCCCACTACCTGCCGTTCGGTATCCAATACTTTCTGGCTAAGCAAAAGGTTGGCCATCCGGTCGGCTTCCAGCTCAAAAACTTTTTCTACATTCTTGGCTTCTACTTCTTCGTGGTAAACGGTTCTGTCAAACGTGGTGTAAGCATTTGTATTGCCGCCCATTTTTTCAATCAGCTTAATATAAATATCTCCCTCGCCGTTAAAGTTTTTAGAGCCGCGAAACATCATGTGTTCAAACATGTGTGCCATGCCACGCACACCATCCCATTCGTCTTTACTGCCTACGCGATACCATACTTCTACTTCAGCCATGGTATTGGTGTTCTTTTCGCACACAATTACTTTTAAGCCGTTATCTAAAACGGTTGATTTCATCGGGTAATCAATGGCCTTGGTGGCAAATGCGCTTAAGAGAAAAGCCGAGAGGTAAAGTAGTTTATTCATTATTTTCATTTTTTAAAAATCAATTCCCAACCCGATTAAAAAGCCGTTGCTTACTTTACCGTTTATGCCATAAGCCAGCACATAATCAAAGCGGATCACTTTAAAGATATTTTCTAAGCCAAAATTGACCTCGTAATAATTTTTCAATTTATCGCTGAACAAAGCATGCCCGCCAACTACTTCCTGTATCCTGGTTTTCTTTAGCAAAGGAATTTTATTAAAGATAAAGCCATTAAAATGATGTTCGGCATGAAGCTCGATGTATTCTTTATTGGTACTGTAAGTATAATAAGGCAACAGCTTAAACGCATCCAGGTAATTTGAATTGGCCAGTATGGTTTGGTTGCCATTGAAGTGTTTGTAATCCATAAAATACATCACACTGTTGTTAATGAAATAACCCGCTTTAGCATGGTAGGCAAAGGTTCCTACAAGGCCTAATTTAATATCATCTTCTACGCTGATTTTTACCAGGTCGTAATTGGCTGTAGCGTTTAAAGTGGGAATGGCTTTGGTATAACCAATGTTGATGCGTGGGTATTTAGATCCGGTAATGATCTTGCGATGAGGCAGGGTATAATATTTTTCTTTAAAGCGGATACGGAACATGACATCCAAAACAAGCGCATTGTTTGTTTTAAAGGCAAAATTATCGGTTGCTGGATTTTGCGGATCATTGCTGGTAAAAAGCTTGTGCTTATCATCGATCCACAAATTATTATCAGTGTTCTTTAAGGCGTCACGCTCTGCATATTCAGCACTGGCGTACAGGATCAATCCGTTAATAAGCTCTCTTCTGTAATCTACCTTTACCGAAGTCTTTTTGTAAAGTTTCATATAATTATCATTAGCCAGCAAGGTATAAGCTGAGTTGATGATGGGCATAATAGGATTACCAGAATTGAATTGCTCTACCATCGATTGCACATTAACTCCAAAGCGTTGAAATTTTTCAGGCTTTTGCAAATAATTCCAACCCAGTTTTCCACCCCACAAATGATTAGAGAAACCATAGCGCACACTGCCCGTTATATCCTGCTTACGGAAATCTTCGTAATTCTTTTCATAATTCAACTTAATGCTAGAGTTAATGCCTTCTACGGTATTATATTGCACGCCACCATTTATCAATCCGCTGGTGCTAAAGCTCGTTTTCTTAAAGGTGTTTTGGTAACGGTAACCCAACAATAAAGCGCCCGGCTTAAAACGGTTTGCCCTGTGATCAATGGAATCTTTATACTCTTTAGTGCCTTTTCTTTTTGCAATGCTGTCTTTTTTGTGGTAATCAATCACTTCTTCGGTTGTAAGCGGAATGGGCCTGTTATCTTTCCAGTAAGAAGTATCTTTTTTATTGGCGGCATCTTCCACCTTTAATATCTCGTTCTTAAAGAATTTCTTCGGGAAGGTTGGATTTATCTCATATTCAGAAAGTACAGCATTGTCATAACCGCTTCCGCCTACGCCTAAAAATTTAAAGCGAAAACTAAAATTCAGGTTAATAGGCATCCAGATGCTATCACCTACAACCGGTGCGTGCAATTGCTTTACATGCAGCGTATCCACAAAATCTATTTTAGCATCTTTGGTTAAATACATATCCACACTGTGTATTCGCCAGGTATTTTCCTGTATATAGATGATGCCATGAAAACAAGGATCGGTTTTGCGTTTTGGAATCACTTCGATCTTGTTGATCATCTTGCCATCTTCAAACGAAGTGCCTAACAGATGATAACGGTAAGAAAGAAAAGCATTTTCATTGATAGGAGAGATAAAAGGGCGGTCACTCAAACCATCAATGCTTACTAAGTTCTCATAAAAATTAAATTTCATATCGCTTAATTGGTTAAAGCTTATCCCCTGGTTGTTGCCACTTACCTTGCTGGAGAACATAATTTCTTTTTCATCATCCGGTTTCCTGAAATGGTATTTGCTTTCGCTTTCAGATAAATAGATAACGCCCAGCATAGACGAATCGAATTTTTCTCCGCTAACGGAAATCAATTTGGTCATGGCTTTGGACACTTCCTTTAAACGCTGCAGGCTTTTTATATATGCTTTACAGGTGTATGAGTTTACCTGGTTCAAATAAAACTTACGCTTTTTAATGGCCTGCCTGATCACGGCATAAGCCGGATCTTCTCCTAGTGTAACGGTAACTTCTTTTAACTGGTAGCTGTCATCGGCAAGTACAGCATCCAGTTTGGTATCGCCGTTAATAGTAACTGTTTTAATTTCTTTTTTATAACCTATGTATTGAAAAACCACATCATACGTACCCGCTTGCAGCTTTATACTATAAAAACCATCTATATTGCTGTTGGTGCCAATGGTAGTGCCTTTTACCAACACCGAAGCAAAGGGCAGAGCGTTTTTTTTGCTATCGGATATTTTACCTGACAATACAAATGTTTGCGAAAAGCCGGTATGAAATGTGAGGTAAAATAATATAAGTAAGAATGGCCAGGTGCGTAATTTTTCTAATTTCATAAAAGCTAAATTAATGAATGCTGTGTAATTTAAAATAAAAAGTTGTTCCTTTTCCGGCTTCGCTTTCAAACCAGATGCTGCCGTTGTGTTGTTCTATAATACGTTTACACATTGCCAGACCAAGGCCCGTTCCGTATGATTTGGTAGAGAAATTAGGCTGAAATATTTTTTGTTTAACCGATTCGCTTATACCTGTTCCATTATCGCGTACCGAAACAATATAATTTTCATTTTCTTTTATCAGGGAAAGAGTGATCTCCCCGCGCCTGCCGTCTTCAATAGATTGTATGGCATTATTCACCAGGTTATTCAATACGCGCAGCAATTGGTCTTTATCGGCGTTGACGGCAGCTGCACTCACATCAGAAACAAATTTTATATCAACCTTATTATTTGGTTGGTATAATGGCAATGTATTTTTTATAAATGAAACAAGGTTTACAGGCTCAAAATTAGGCGCAGGCAGTTGTGCAAAATTACTGAACTCGGTAGCAATATGTGCTAAGGCATCTATTTGCTCCAATAATACCGGGATGATTTTTTGCCCTTGTTTGTATGCTTCATCCGGCTGGGTTTTCATCAGGCGCTCTACATGCTGAATGCTCAACTTCATAGGCGTTAAGGGATTTTTAATTTCATGGGCAACCTGCCTGGCCATTTCTTTCCAGGCTCCTTCGCGTTCTGATTTTGAAAGTTGTTCTGCACTTTGTTGCAGCTTGATCAACATATTATTATATGATGAGATCAGCAAGCCTATTTCATCCGTCTTGTTATAATCGATAGGCTCGTTGTTTTCCTGCAGCGTTACTTTTTTTATTTGCGTTTGTAGCTGCTGCAAAGGCCTTGTAAGCCAATTGGAAAGCAAAGCGGCAGCTATACTTATCAGCATAAATGACAGCACATAAATATTGAATAAAGCGGAGAGGTAATTAAAGAGCTGTGCCTGTATCTGTGTTTGCTTAGAGAAATAAGGCATGTTTAAAACAGCCAGGTTGTGCTTACTACCGTTGTGTATATTGCGATAGGCCGAATAAAAGCTCAACCTGCCGATATTCTCGTTATAAACTTCTTTCTCCGTCTTTTTTGTAAGCTGGTTGGCATATACTGTAGGATTTATTTTTTTTGAGATAATGCCTTCATCAAACAGTTTAGGCAGGCCTGCAGCATAATATTCTCCATTATTATTGAATAAATTGATGTCAATTTTAAATAAGGTAGACGTTTGCCTTAACAGGTATGAAACATAATCCTTATCATGAAAATCTAAGGAGTCGTATGCAGTTAATTGCGTATTTAAATAACTGCTAACCGTTTGAATTTTTTCTTTTATCCCGTCAATATTTTGTGCTTCATTTTGTTCCCGGGCCAATACAAAGGCACTTATGGCTACCGGCACAAATAATAACAACACACCCATACTTACGTAATGCTGGATCTTTACCGCCAGCGAATTTTCTTTTTTAAATAAGAAAATATTCAGGATGCTGAACAGTAAAAACAGCGTACTGCCTGCCATAAATAAAAAGCTGATGGTAGCTGAAAGGTCGTTTAAATACGTATAGTTTTTTGAAACGATAACAATAGAAGAAGCATCCGGTGCATACACAAAATGATTATAGTTGTTCTCGTTATAGGCACTTACTTTCCTTACGTCATCACTTATAGAAAGGGGGTATTCATAAGGCCCTTGTTTTTCATGCAATTGATTATTACGATACACCGCATACGAATATTCCGAATTCAGGTTGGAGGAAGACTGGTTAAGCAATAGATCCGGGAAGCCCCTGTGATCGGGCGTATTCCTCGATTCTACTACTACATATAACTGGTATGGCTTATGAGCAAAAGGAAGGGCTTGTTTATACAAGTAATAGGTTTTGTCTTTCAGCAGGTAATTAAAATACAACCCGTTGCAATCGGTAGGCTTTAGTTTTGATGCGATCATCTCATCAAAGTAAGTGTTGTTATTAAAGATATGCGTAGCCTGAGGCACCAGCGGGTTACAAACCGAATCAAACAAGCAGACCGAAATATGATAACGTTCCCAATAACCCATAAAATACTTACGCATTATAAATTGCTCAGGGTTCAACGCATTCTTATCTTTTTTGACGATGTTTTTTTGTAACTCCTTATCGGTAATCAAATTGTTGGTGATTCCGGTAAAAAGATTTTCCACTACTTCATCTTTAGGATTAACAAGCCTTTCAGCCAGCTCCAGCCTTTGTTTGTAATCTGTCCGACTTTTCAGGTTAATAGTTAGGTATGCTCCAAAAAAGGAAATTATCAGGCAAACCAATATTCCATACAAAAATTTATTGGTCATTATATTTTGCTTGGAAACAACAATTAGGATAAAAAACACTCCGGGCCAAACAGCAGTTAACACATCATACTGCGAATTGATATGATGGATGCAAATAGCTATAGTGCTTACCAATAGAAATACAAGGCTGTATTTTTTCAGCTCAGGTTTTGATACATAGAAAAGAGGAAGTGCGATTTCCGACAATAGCGAAAAACAAAAGAAGAGCATAAATACGCACACATAACTTAAATAAACGTATACCGATGGATAAAAGAATACATCGGCCAGGTCGGCTGACAAATACGGATGGCTAAAAGTTTTTGAAAGAAACAGATTGATGCTATAGCCTGAAATATAGAGCAGGATAATATAAAATGAAAACCACCAGATATTATTCTTTTTGATATTTAAATGAAGAGCTAAACTTCTGCAGGTAAATAATGTCCATAAAACAAGCGTAAGCAGGCATATCATAAACGCAGGTAAAACAAAAGCTTCTAACTCGTTTACAGAATAGATAAATAAATACAAACCGTTGGCCTGGAATAAATATAAATAAAAAATGCCCAGTGCCAGTGCCAATAGTAAAAGCCATTTTAAAAATTGTCCGGCAGATCGTTCAGGCTCTAATTGGTTCTTAAAAAAATAAAGCAATAAAAATACAGACAGGCAAAGCATGGCAAATGACAATAAAGAATAAACCTCGTTCCGGTGCTCTTGCTTTACTTCTACCGAAAAAAGAAATTCATTATTCTTATCTAAAATATCAAAAGAGTTTTTAAGAGATGATTTGTTTTCGAGTATATCACAATGATGCGGGAGATCGAAATAAGGGTTGAACGCGTTTCGCAAATATTTGTTTTGATACGCAAAGCTGTTCTTTATCAAAACCAGTGCATATAACTGAAACGGGCTGTAAGCATTTTGCGAGTGGCGTATCACCTGATAGTAGCCGTTCTTTAGCTTTACTACTTTCTTTTCCAGGCAAACATTCAGCATGTAGTTTTCTACCGCCGGGTGGTTATCTGTCCAAAATTGCAGGCTATCGTTTTCATAAATAAAATAAGCAATGCCTTTTTTTGTAAAAGCATTGGCATAATTAGTAGCCAAATAATTTACAAAATTGCTTTTAGAAGAATGGTGTAATTGCCTGTGAATAGAATCCAGATCAACGCTTGCTTCTTTTTCAAGCTCCTGCAGTTTGCTTTCAGTACTGTTCTTAATCGTATCCAGCGAAGGAAACGATAAAAAATAAAACAATATTGCAAGAACCGCTGCCGGAATTGAGAAGTAAAGCAGGAATCGGTTCTTCATGAAGGTTATTTTTTATTATCCCCGTCGATACGCTGCACATTTATAACACCCGGCACCTTTTTAAGGTTGTTTGTAAGCTGGGTTAAATGCTCGGTGCTATGCACATATACCATAATGGTTCCTTCAAAAATACCGTCTTCGGTATCAAAAGTAATGGAGCGCATATTTACGTTATGTTGTGTAGAGATCACCTTGGTAATATTGTTCACAATACCCATGGCATCCGTTCCGGTAATTTTCACACTGGCCAGGAAGGTCAGTAATTTATCGCTGTTCCATTTTGCCTTCACAACACGGTAGGCATAATTGGCTAGCAACTTAGCTGCATTAGGACAATTTACACGGTGTATCTTAATTCCTTCTCCCACCGTAACAAAACCAAATACATCATCTCCGGGAATGGGCGTACAGCAAGGCGAAAGCTTATAGTCAAGCTCTTTCATATCATCGCCTATAACAAGCATGTTGCCTTTTCCGCGTGCCTGTGTAACCATTTCTTCAACGGTATGCTGTTTCTCTAGTTTTTCGGTTACATACTTTTCAGGGTGCTGCCTGAAATCGATAAACTCTTTTATTTCTGCAATGCCCACTGCGTCTTTGGCTGTGCGGTAAAACAATTCCTGCGATGAAGGCAGCTTTAAAAAATTAGTAAAATCTTGGATGTTCTGCACAGTAAATTCCAGTTTTTGCTTATAGAATTTCCTTTCCAGCATTTCTCTTCCTTCATCCGCAATTTTTCTTCGCTCGTTTTTAAGCGCGTGTTTTATCTTGGCTTTTGCTTTGGCCGTAACTACAAAGCCCAACCAGTCTTCATTCGGGTTTTGTTTTTTGGAAGTCAACAGCTCTACCTGGTCGCCTCCTTTAAGTACATAACTAAGCGGCACCAGTTTGTGGTTAACTTTAGCACCAATGCAATGCTCACCTATTTTACTATGTATCTCGAAAGCGAAGTCTAAAGCAGTTGCTCCCGATGGAATGGTACGCATTTCTCCTTTGGGAGTAAATACAAAAATCTCTTCCGCAAAAAGGTTCAGCTTAAAATCATCAATAAAATCAAGCGCGTTCTCTTCGGCGCTTTCCAGCATCTCCCGTATCTTGCTGATCCACTCCTCGAGCTGGCTTTCTTTTTCAGAGGCTGTATCTTTATATTTCCAGTGTGCAGCATAACCTTTTTCTGCGATCTCATCCATACGCTCGCTGCGTATCTGCACCTCTACCCAGTTACCTTCAGGGCCCATTACGGTTGTGTGCAGGCTCTCATAACCATTGGCTTTGGGTGTGGATATCCAGTCGCGCAAACGTTCCGGGCTTGGATGATAAAAATCAGTAATGATGGAATAGATGCGCCAGCAATCTGATTTTTCATTCTCAGGCAAGCTATCAGTTATAATACGGATCGCAAATAGATCATATATCTCCTCAAAGGGAACACCTTTGTTTTTTATTTTATTGTAGATAGAGTAAACCGATTTTGGCCTTCCGTAGATCTTACATTTAAAGCCCTGTTCTTTTAAGATTTCTTTAATCGGCTCTATAAATTTCTGAATGAATTTTTTCCTTTCCGGTTCAGACTCTTCTAGTTTTCCAACTATTTCATTAAATATTTCGGCATTTGTAAACTTAAGCCCTAAATCTTCCAGTTCGGTTTTAATCGCATTAAGCCCAAGGCGATGCGCCAGTGGGGCATACAGGTAAAGTGTTTCAGAGGCAATTTTAATTTGTTTATCACGTGCCATGCTATCCAAAGTGCGCATGTTATGCAACCTGTCAGCAAGCTTGATCAGGATAACCCGTATATCATCGCTAAGTGTGAGCAACATCTTACGGAAATTCTCTGCCTGCAAAGAAGATGTTTGGTCAAATACCCCGGATATTTTGGTAAGTCCGTCAATAATTTTCATCACCCGTTCGCCAAACATCCCTTCTATGTCGGCAAGGGTAATTTCAGTATCTTCTACCGTATCGTGCAATAAAGCACAAACAATCGAGGTGGTTCCAAGCCCGATCTCTTCGGCACAAATTTGTGCTACGGCAATCGGGTGATAAATGTAAGGTTCGCCTGTTTTGCGGCGCATATCCTTATGTGCTTCTACGGCAAGCTCAAATGCTTTTCGTATAAGTTCTTTATCGCCTTTTTGCAGGCGACGGCGAGAGGCAGTTAATAGTTGTTTGTATCGGTTAAGAATTTCTTTCTTTTCCAGCTCTTCCTGTGTTGCGTTTTCCATATATTTTCGTCCTTTAAAATTACGAAAATAAATTCAGATTGGGTAAATCAGCCCAATTATTTGGATTGTTGTAGGGTTATCATCAAATCTTGATGTTTAATCTCCATTTCATAAAAAATGCAAAATAAATGGTTTATTAACTATTTGGCACGGGCGTTGTTTAACAATGATTAATAAACACGATCATTATGAAAACAACAAGCCTGCTAAGCCTGGTTCTTTTATCAGGTTGCGCCATGCAAAATGAAGATGTTGTCCGCCGTCCGAAAGAAGACGGAAGCATAGAAACGGTTATCTCCGTGAAGCATCATAATACGTATGACTTACTGGTTACCACGCATAAAGTGTGGGTTAACGGACTTGTTGATAAAACCATTGTACAGACCGACACCTTAAAATCTTTAGGCTCTACTATGCAGGTGGTAGACGATGGGTTTGGCGCTGCAGAGAAAAAGAACGTGCGCAAAAACTATGAGATCTATATCACTGTTAAATAACGCCTAAACTCAGCAACCATGAAAAAAACTAAAAACATAAGTCTTGTCTTAATCACTGCGGCGCTAGCTTCATGCGACAGGCAGCTAGCAAATCCCGTTGACGGTGAAATTCCGAATGATCAGAACAATAATGTATATATGCGTAGCGACACCACGCAGGATTATACATATGCAAATACCTACAATGTGTATGGCAATATATGGTATTATGCTTTCAGGCCTTATTATGGCTACTACAACGGCGGCTATTACGGGTACTATAACAACTGGCATTTTCCAAACAGGTTTCATCCATGGGGCGGCAATCATATAGGTTATTATAATAATCATTCGGGTAGCGGCGGCACCGGACATTATTACGGGCCTCGTACAACCACAACCGGCGGTTTTGGGCATCGTTCATCATCATCTATTTCATCTTAATAAACAGCGTTATGAAAAGGATTTCAATTACACCAAGGCAAAACTGGCAGCAGGCAGTAGAAAAAATCGGTTTTGGTTTTCACTCCACAAACGCGCCTTATTGGGATGAGAGCGCTTATTATGAATTTACATCCGATGAAATTTTATTGATAGAGCATGCAACTAACCAACTATGGGAAATGTGCCTGAATGCCGTGCAATTTGTTATCGATGAAAAGCAATACGCTAAATTTTCTATTCCTGACTGGTTTGTTCCGCATATTGAAAAGTCATGGAACGAAGACCATCCTTCTATTTACGGAAGATTTGATTTTGGCTACGATGGCACACAATTAAAAATGTTTGAATTTAATGCCGATACTCCTACTTCACTATTTGAAGCAGGCATTATACAATGGTACTGGCTCCAGGATTTTGATAAAGAGAAAGATCAGTTCAATTCCATTCATGAAAAATTGATTGACTCGTGGAAGTATCTAAAAGAATTTCTATATGAAGGAAAGCTTCATTTTTCCTGTATCAAACAAAGTTTGGAAGACCTTACTACCACTGAGTATTTGAGAGATTGCGCCATACAAGCCGGTTTGGATACTAAACTCATTTTTATAGATGACATAGGCTGGGACTCCGAAAAAAATAAATTTATGGATATGGAGCAGGAAGAAATAAAAAATATTTTTAAGCTCTATCCATATGAATGGTTGATACATGAAGCTTTTGGCAAAAATATATTAACCGACAAGAACAGCGCTTTATGGATTGAGCCTAGTTGGAAAATGATCTTATCCAATAAAGCGATACTTCCTATTCTTTGGTATTTATATCCTAATCATCCTTATTTATTAAAATCTTATTTTGACGTAGGCGACCTGAAAAATTATGTAAAAAAACCTTTGCTATCAAGGGAAGGTGCTAATGTTGAAATTATAAAAGAAAATAAAAGCATTGAAAAAACAAACGGAGAATATGGAGATGAAGGCTACATCTACCAGCAGTTAATTGACCTGCCAAATTTTGAAAACAATCATCCTATTATAGGCAGCTGGATCATCGGGCAGGAAGCAGCAGGTATAGGCATACGCGAAAGCAACACCTTAATTACCAATAACACAAGCCGTTTTATACCTCATCTGATTAAATAATATGCAAATAAAAAGCCCCTGTTTAACAAACAGAGGCTTTATTATATCGTGTGAGAATTATTATTCTCCTCCTATATCTTTCTTAGCTTCTTCAGATGTTTGTTTCCTGATCTTCATCGTGTCTTTATCAAACTCATAAAGCCCGCCTTTATCATCGCCAATCAATTTAATTTTTTCCGACATGGTGATAGCCATTTTTTCTTCTTCAAATTGTTCTTTTAAGAACCATTGTAAAAATTCAAAAGTAAGGTAATCTTTCTCAGATAGCGCCATATCAACCAGTTTGCTGATGGATTCGGTTACCTGTCTTTCGTTTTTCACAAAACTATCAAACACATCATGTATGTTTTTATAGTTGTTTCTCGGCTCTTTCAATTCCGGTATCATAGCATGCCCTTCGCGATCGTTTACAAAACGAATTATTTTAAGCATATGTTCACGCTCTTCATCACTCTGGCGGTAAAAGAATTTGGTAAACCCATCTAAACCTTTTTGGGTTTCAAGCCAGGAAGCGCTGGCCAAATATAGTTGCCCGGCATTTGCCTCCATTTCAATTTGCTTGTTTAAGGCATCGGTCATTTTTTTTGATAGTTTCATAATTTTGATTGTTGGTTGTGATATAAAGGTAAGAAACAATTCTTTTATTATGATTAATTTTTGTTAATGCATTCTAATAAAAAAACCGCTGTACGAATTTCATACAGCGGTTCTTATGTTCTAAAGTTTATCCTTAGCCTATTCTGTAATCTCTTTGCCGGTTACATCCAACAACTTAACATCATAACCCAGTTTTTTAATTTTCTCTAAGTTGGTTTGCTTGTCGCCTACAATAATGATATTTACATTATTATATGGCAAATGCTTTTTAGCTAAGCCGCTCACTTCTGTTTGGGAGATGCCCGATAAAATCTGGCTTTGCTGTGTAACAAAGCTTCCTGTCAAATTATAATCAAGCAGGCGTTTTAAGAAAGCTGCTTTTTGAAAAGGAACTTCATACTTAAGCGCATCAATTTGCCCAAGACTGCTTTTTGTAAAGCCAAGCTCATCAGCACTGATTCCTTTATCGGCATAAGCTTTCATTTCATTCATAAAATCAACTACCGAGCTATCTGTAGTGTTGGCACGAACAGCAGCGCTCATAATATACGTACCGTCATATAGGCCTCCGTTAAAGCTTCCGCGTGCTCCATAAGTAAAGCCGCGTTTTTCTCTCAACAAAATATTCAACCTTCCGTTAAAAGAAGCACCAAACGGAAAGTTCATAATATCTGATTTATAATATTCACCCGTAGCATCAAAAGGCATAGCCATGGTACCAATTCGGATCTCCGATTGTGGCGCCGATTTTTTATCGACAAAATAAATGCTGGTTTTTGTAATAGCAGGTATCTGGGGCTCTGCTGTTTTTACCACTTTTACATCTGTCCATTTGCTTAAAAACTGCATCTTAGGCATAAGCTGTGGCTGTGTTAAGTTACCTACTATCATCACTTTTGTTTGCGACGGTGATATATGCGATTTATAATACGCTTTCACATCATCTAAAGTAATGGCATTAACGGTTTCGGTTGTGCCGGTGGTTGGCAGCCCCATAATGTGGCTTGGCCCGTAAAGTATGCGTGCAAATTGCTGATCGGCAATGGCTGTTGCAGATGTTTGCTGTTGCTGTATCACATCCAGCTGTTGTTTTTTAGAACGGTCGAAATCTTCCTGACTGAATTTCGGCTTGTATAAAATCTCTTCTGCAATGGCCAGGGTTTTATCTACGTTCTCTGTAAGGGTGGAAATATTTAAAACAATTTCCGTTCCTGTGCAGGATACATCAATTTCTGAGCCCAGGTCTTCCAGCATATCGCTGATCTCTTCAGGCGTATGGTTTTGTGTAGACTCATTTAAAAGATTGGTTGTTAAGTAAGCCAAACCTGCTTTCTCAGGAGTTTCAAAGCGATGCCCGGCAAGTATGGCAATTTGTATTGATACTTTCGGAAGCTCGTTGCTGTATGTACCTATGAATTTAATTCCGTTGTCAAATTTGTCTTCCCAATACGTTGGCACTTTTATAACAGGGTTTGCACCGGGAATTGGTTTTGCAGTCCTGTCGAATGTTTCAGCAAGCGGTTTGTACACTAAGTTTTTATATTCAACCGATTCCTGCTGAATATTCCTGTCATACATTTTCCAGTTGTCATCATGCGCTTTTAAATCGGCTTTGCCTTTTGGCACCACGCTTAAAACCACACAAGGCTTACCTTTAATAAATTTACGATAAGCATTCATCACGTCTTCTTTAGTAAGCTTTTCAATAGCTTCCATCTCCTGTTTAAGATAGCCCGGGTTTCCGGTAAGCGTTTGGTATTGCGCCAATGCCGCGCCTTTTCCTCTAACAGAAGCTAATCCGTCAATATGCTGTGCTTTAGAAGATGTTTTGTAGCGTGCCAGTTGTGCATCGGTTACGCCGCCTTGTTTTTCCCAGTTTTCTAAAATGGTGTTTATCTCTTTTTGCATATCAGCCAGTTTGCTGTCCTGGTTGGCACGCACTTGTATCTGAAATTGTCCGGATAATTCTCTGTCGTAATTAAAGGCATTAACGGCAACTGCTTTTTTAGTTTTAATCAATCCTGTTTCAAAAGGAGTAGATTTAGAGCCTGCTAAAAAGTGAGATAAAGCGTCCATATCAGCGCTTTCAGGGTTGTACACATTTACGCTTGGCCAAACCATACAGATCATCGGGAATTTGATATTGTCTTCGTAAGATATATACCTCGTTTCGGTAAGTACGGAAGGCATTTTAGCCATTGGTTTCACAGCAGGGCCTGCAGCTATGTTTCCAAAATATTTTTCAACCAAAGGAAGCACTTTTTCTGCGTCCACATCTCCCGAAATGGTAAGCGTAGCATTATTGGCGCCATACCAACGCAGGTAAAAACGTTTTAAATCGTTTACATCAACACGATCCAGGTCAACCAGGTAACCAATCGTGCTCCATGAATATGGATGCCCTTCGGGATATAAAGCTTCTCCTATTTTTTCCTGTACCAAACCATAAGGACGGTTATCATAACTTTGCCCACGCTCGTTTTTAACGGTAGAGCGCTGCACTTCAAATTTTGTTTGGGTAACGCTGTCCAGCAGAAAGCCCATCCTGTCGCTTTCTAACCAAAGCGCTGTTTCCAACTGATTAACAGGCATTACTTCCCAATAGTTGGTGCGGTCGGTGTTGGTGCTTCCGTTCATTATTCCGCCCGATTCGGATACGGTTTTAATATGCTGCTCGTCTGCAATATGCTTGGAACCCTGGAACATCATGTGCTCAAAAAAATGTGCGAAGCCGCTCCTACCCTCTTGTTCACGAGCAGAGCCTACGTGGTAAGTAACATCTACGTACACCATTGGGTCGCTGTGATCTTCGTGGATCACCACGTTCATGCCGTTCGACAAAACGTATTTTTTATACGGAATAACAATTTCGTTATCGCTTTTTTTAGTAACGGTTTCAACCAGCCTGGGCGGTACTTGCTTAGCACCTGTAGTTTTATTGGTAAGTGGCTTGGTTTGTGCGTTCACGCTTACGGCAGATGCCATAAGAGCAAAGGATACTATTTTTATGATTTTCATTTTTTATCGGATTTCCGACAAAGTTAATTTTTTTGGAATGCGAAAAAAGAATTCCTTTAAAAGCGGCAATTATCAGGTTTATTTGGATTTTAGGAATGACCAGCACTCCGGGATTCTTACCTCAGCCGTCCTTCTATCATCATTTGTCATGCTGAGCCTGTCGAAGCGTATTGCTTTGCTTAACGTAGTTTATTTACGCTTTCCTATCAGGTAATCCAGGCTGATTTTGCCTGCACCGGTACAGATAAGTGAAAAGAGCATTAAGATATAATATAAAGGAATTTCAAAGCCGTTTTGCCCTGCCTCGAAACCATTTTCCCAATGCACGGTTTTTATGGCAACCAGCAGGGTAATAATAAGCGGAACGGAAATGATACGTACGCCCAAACCTAAGATAAGCAAAATAACACCTAAGCATTCTGTGCCGGTGGCTAAATAAGCCTGGAAATAAGGTGCCGGTATATTCATGCCTGCAAACCAATCGCCAATGGCATGCACGTCTTCTAGCTTTGCCATAGCGGGCATATAAAATCCGTAGGCTAAAATCAGCCTGAATAATAAAGGCGGCACAATGTCTTTTAGTTTTTCAACTTTACCGGCATAGCTTACATACATTGTTTTCAGGCTCATACGTATTTGTTTAAAAATGTTTGGCGATATATTCAATGGCTTCTTGCTGTGTTTTGGCCGAAAAATCTTTGTAGCGCTCATGCACATCAATTATTTCAGCCAGTGCATCCTGCACCAGTTGCTTGTTTTCCCAGGTCTTTAAATCAGCTACCACAGTTTCCAGGCAGCCTTTTTTATAAGCTATCTGCCCGATAACATGCACCAGCGTGCTTCTTACACGCGCGGTTTTATCGTGCTGCAGCTCTTTTAAAAGCGGCAAAATATCCTGCGGGTGTGTCCTTCCTCGCAATTCTATGCCGTGGCAAATTTCCCTGCGTATCTCTTTGTCTTCGTGATGCAAATACTGCCTGGCAAATTTTAAAACGGGCTTAGGGTTCTTCTCCCCCATTTTTTTAAGAGATCCTATTACGGCATTTCTAACCGAATGGTGCGTATCAAAAAGCCCTTTTTGCATCAGCTTTTCTATTGCCTCAAAGTCTTTGATGCCTATCTCTCCCGCTGCATTAATACTTGTTTGCCTTATCTTTTCATCATCCAGCAAAAGCAATTTTTCCAGTAATTCTAAAATAGAGGGCTGTAATTGTTCCTCTGCTTTATAAAGCTTTCCGATGGCCTGGTAGGCTGCTTTGCGTATGTAGGTATCTTCATCATTGAAATAGCTGAGGATATATTTGGGATTTGTTTCCCGTATGCCATCTGCAATTTCGATGTTGATGGCTCCTGTAACAACTAGTCGTTCTGCTTTTGATAAATCGTAAAAACCCATGCATTATTTTTTAAAGCCCAGCACAAAGTTTTTTTGCTGCAGGTCTTTACAGAAATTGATGATCTGCTCCTGTGCAAAAGCTTTGTCGGGAAATGAAAATATGGCTTGCAGTTCGTGGGTAATTTCTGCAATATTTTTTTCTTCTTCTATTTTTTCAATGGTTAAGGCATACAGTATTGAGATATCCAAAAACTGCACGCTTCCTTTTTCCGGTTCGCGGTATATTAAAATAAAATACTGCGCCTGCGCATTTACATCTATATGAACGGGCGCCGTGGTATGCACCGGATATTTTACAGACAGGATTCGGTATTCGGGGTTAAGCACCAACACATCTGTATCCCAATTGCCTTTAGTTGTATAGGCAGGATACTCTTCGTCTTTCATGGTATGGATATCCAGCTCCATCCACTCAAATAATAACAGGTCTTCTAAAAACGGAATGTTGTGCTTTTCCTTCAGGTTGTTATCGCAGGCATATTGGTAAAACTCGCCGGGCACTTTCCAAACGTGAGGCGTTTGGCAGGCATGTGTACTGAAAAAGGTATGTACAATTTCATCCCACAGGACGGTATCGGCATATTCATAAAAAATGGGGAAAGCGCTTTGCAGCATATCGTCTATTATGTTATACACCAAACGGCGGTAGTGGTGTACATGCTTTTGGTTTACCTCGGTGGTAAGCGTAAGCTCGCCGGTGCGGCAATAGTCAGACAGCTTGCTTTGTATTTTTTTTGTATCAGTTTGCAGCAGCATGTTGTGGTATCCAAACGTTATTACATATTTTTTGCAGTCGGTTCAGTTCGCCCTGCAGCTCATTAAATTCAGGAAAGTTAAAATCTCTTTCTAACAGAACAGGCACAGGCTTTATCAAGCGTGTTGTATAATCAAACAGGTCGAAAACAGGGTCTATGATGTTTTCGCCATGTGTATCAATAATCAGGTCTTCTTCTACCTGCAGATGCCCGGCCATGTGTATGTAGGCTACCTTATCAAGCGGAAGCTTTTTTATAAATTCTTTAGCGTCGTATTTATGGTTGAAGGCGTTTACGTAAACATTATTTACATCCAGCAGCAAATTGCAATCGGCGCCGTTAACGATGTTTGAAATAAAGGTTGGCTCGTCCATTTCGGCAGCCACGGCGGTGTAGTAGCTTACATTTTCTATGGCTATTTTTTGTTCCAAAAAATCCTGTACGGTTTTAATGCGCTCTACTATATGGTTAACAGCATCTTCTCTAAAAGGAATTGGCAGCAGGTCGTATAAGTGCGCGTTATCGCATTTGGCATAACTAAGGTGTTCAGAGTAGATCTGAACCTTGTATTGTTTTAAGAATACTTTTAATTTCTTTAAGAAGTCCCAATCCAGTTCGTCGGGACTACCAATGGATAAAGACAAGCCGTGGCAGGTTAAGGGGTACTGCTCGGTTACTTTATCAAAAATCTTTTTCCAATATCCGCCCATATCGATCCAGTTTTCGGGAGCGACCTCAATAAAGTTTGGCTGAAGGATGTTTTCGTTTAAAAACTCTTCAGCAAAATCTTTTCTGAATCCTATGCCTGTTTTACCTTGTATGGGTTTCATTTTGTTCTTTATTAATTATCCTTCGACCAGCTCAGGATGGCATTCAATGAGATTGCTTCCGCCTATCTCTTTGCAATAACTTTACTATTTGTCATTTCGACCAGAGAGAGGAATCTCTTTCATTTAGTTTTCTCAGTCGTTCCTCCTTCGAAATGACATTTTTAGCGAGATTGCTTCGTCGTTCCTCCTCGCAATGACGATTAATAAAAAAATCCCGCCCGCGGTTTGCAGACGGGATCTTTTTAAAATCAAATGCTAAATAAATTATTTAGGATTTTTCTTTTCGCCGCATTTGCCTTCTCCGCATTTGCCGTCTTTAGCTTTCTTTTCGCCACATTTACCGTCTTTTGCTTTTTTGTCGGTAGTTGTAGTTTTTGTGTCTTTAGTAGTAGTGGTTTTAGTTTCTTTAGTTTCTGATTTTTTTTCGCCGCAATTTAATTCAATTGCCGAACGAACTTCAGAACCTGTGCCTAAAGCGTTGTAGTTAAATAAATTTGTGTTTGCAGTTAATGCAGATACGCTTAACATAGCTCCGGCTAACATAGAACCTGCTACAATTGTTTTTTTGTTTTTCATTTTTATTGGTTTTAAGGGTTAATTTGTTTGTTTTATATAGTTACGTAAATATAGACTATTGAGTTTTAATTTCCTTACATATAATTTTTATTTTTCATCTAAATGCCTGTTTATCAGCAATTTTAAATTATCTTTTTGAGACTCTGGCATTAAAACAACCTGTTGCAGGCTTTGTTTAATGGTTTCATTCATAATGGCCGATTGCTTTTTAAAGGCTTTGCACAGCTTGCAAATGCTCATGTGAAACTTTAAGGCATACTCTTCTTTAAAGGACAGCTTTTGTTGTTCTTCCTGTTTCAGTAAAAGATAGGTGGCTTGCTTGCAGCAAAGGTTCCAACCCATGCCGGCCGAGAAGTAGGCTATATTTTTTTCTTCAGCGCTCATGCTTTTATCCAGTTCTTTTCCAGGCATTCGCGCATTTGCAGCTTTGCCCGGTGTATGATTACCCAGTAGTTTGACGAGCTTATTTCCAGTTCCTTACAAATGCTTTCGCTTTCTTCTTCTTCCAGGTATTTTAGGGAGAAGACCGAGGCCCACATTTTTGGAAGCTTGCCCAGGCAGCCGGCCAGTATATGCTTAAACTCTTTTTGTTCTATTCCATTATTATCAGGTACGTTCCAGGGCTTGGGGCCTGCTTTCTTATCCCACTCGCCTTTTATAAAGCCGCTTTCGGTAAAGTAGTGACTGTAGGCTACTTTGTATTGCTCGCTTTCTTCAAACGATTGCTGCGGGTGCGCGGCATTTTTGCGGTACAGGTCTATTATTTTTCTTTTAAGGATAGCCACAAGCCAGGTTTTTTCGGATGCTTCTCCTTTAAAGCCGTCTCTTGCCTTAAGAGCCGAAAGAAAGGTTTCCTGCACCAGGTCTTTGGCGCTTTCTTCGTCATTAACACGGTTGTAGGCATAGGCGTATAAATAGTCGGCATAACTGTCAATCCATTTTTGGGGATCTAAAACGGGGGTATTTGTAGTTTGCGGCATGTTATAAAGATAATTATATTTTAAAAAGGTAATATTTATTTTTTGAGGCCTGCAAACACGTTCATTTTTAGAAGAAACTAAAGTCTTTTTGAAAAACATTAAAGTGTTTGCGATAGAAACTAAAGTGTTTTTGAGAAACATTAAAGTGTTTACGACAGAAACTAAAGTCTTTTTGAGAAACATTAAAGTGTTTGCGATAGAAATTAAAGTGTTTATCAAAAAAACTACGCTTTGTATAAAAAGCAAAACCCTAACGAGGAAGTCTCGTTAGGGTTTTGCTGTTAAAACAGGTACTTTATATTATTGTTTTATTACCTGTTTGGTAATGGTAGTTTCCTGCGAAGTAATAATAACGAAATAAACTCCGTTTGCTTCGTTGCTTAGATCTATAACCGTGTTGCCGTTCATTGATTTATTATATACCTCAGCGCCCAATGTGTTTATTACGCGTATGTTCTGTGGCATAGCCGTGCTGTTTTGTATGCTTACATTAAACTTGCCGCTGCCCGGGTTAGGATAAATAGTTACCCCGTTGCTGTTACCTGCTACCTGATCGATGCCGGTTATGGTAACCATGTGGCAAACGCTTGTATCTACACAACCGTTTTGGGTTAGCTGAACCTGGTAATTACCGGTTACTGTAGCTGTGAAGCTTTGGTGGGTTTGCCCGCTTATGACGGTGTGTGTTGCACAATTGATCCACTGATAAGTTGCACTTGCGTTACCGGCCGTTAATACATTTCCTGCCGCTGTTACCGTAGCGTTTGGCAATGCTTTTACGGTTACGGTTGATGTCGCCATGTTTTTACAACCGTTTGCATCAGTACCTGTAACGGTGTAGTTTGTGCTTACGCTTGGTGTTGCACTAACAGAAGCTGTTGTGGCCGAAGTGCTCCAGGTATACGTTGTAGCTCCGCCTGCTGTTAAAGCAGCTGCTGTGCCTGCACATACAGTGGCTGAGTTTACTGTTACTGTCGGCAATGCATGTACCGTTACGGTTGATGTCGCCATATTTTTACAACCGTTTGCATCGGCACCGGTAACAGTATAATCTGTAGTTACGCTTGGTGTTGCACTAACAGAAGCTGTTGTGGCAGAAGTGCTCCAGGTATAGGTTGTAGCTCCTGCTGCTGTTAAAGTTGCTGCTGTGCCTGCGCATACAGTAGCTGAATTAACGGTTACAATAGGCAATGCATGTACCGTTACGGTAGATGTTGCTGTAGCCATACAATAATTGGCATCCGCACCTGTAACAGTATAATTTGTAGTTACGGTAGGGCTTGCACTAACAGAAGCTGTTGTAGCCTGCCACAGAACTTAACATGACTTCCGAAGAACCTAACATGACTATTGAAGAACCTAACATGACTTCTGAAGAACGTAACATAACTGTCGAAGAACTTAACATGACTTCGAAAGAACCTAACATGACTTCCGAAGAACGTAACATAACTGCCGAAGAACTTAACATGACTTCTGAAGAACCTAACATAACTGTCGAAGAACGTAACATGACTGCCAAAGAACTTAACATGACTGTCGAAGAACTTAAGCGTTCTGCCTAACTGTTAAGCTAAATAATAAATGAAACAGGCTGTTTATTGGCTGAAAAACTCGTGGGCATGCTCTACTTTGCAAATAAGGCTGTGGTAGTACTTATACCATTGCTTTTTGCCCTGCTCTTTGGCCTGTTTGTGCAGGCTATTGTTGCGCCACTCGTTAATACTATACATGTTATCCCAGTAAGAAATAAAGGTGCCGGGCACACTGCTGTAACCCAAACATCCGTTTAGCGACAGGGCACCCTGCATGGTTCTATCATTCATTTCTTCGTAGCCGCTTATATCTTCGTTCTTTTCTGAGATAAAAATTACCGCGTAATAGGGCGTTTTTGGTGCAAGTTTGTTTTTCCAGGTTGTTTGCATGGCTTAGATCTTAATTCCCATTAATAGTATATCGTCTACCTGCTCCAGGTCTCCTTTCCAATCAATTATGGCTTTATCCAGGATCTTGGTTTGTTCGCTCAGCGGTTTTCCGTTATTTGCCGCCAGCAGGCTTTCTAATTGTTTGTACTTAAATTTTTTTCCTTTAGGCCCGCCAAACTGGTCGGCATAGCCATCGGTAAAGAGGTAAAGCGTATCTCCTTTTTTCATATCAAAGGCTTGCAGTGTAAACGATTCGGTTCTTTCTCCCTTGCCCACAGGCATTTTGTCTTTTGGCAAAGGTATTATTTTATTATCCCTTATTAAAAGGGGGTGGTTGTTTGCGGCGGCGTATTCTATCTTTTGTGTAGGTCCGGTTTGTTCAATTTTTAAGAGTATGGCATCCATCCCGTCGTTTCTCCCATCCATTTTATCGATCAGCTGTTTGCGGATGTAGTTAAAGATCTCATTGGGGGCCGAAAGGTTTTTAGCATAGAGTGCTTCGTTTAAGAACCGTATGTTTAGCAGGCTAATAAACGCCCCGGGAACTCCATGCCCCGTGCTATCGCAAACGGCCAGGTAAAAGGTGTTGTTTTTTTGAGCGGCCCAGTAAAAATCGCCGCTTACAATATCTTTGGGTTTAAACAATACAAAGTGCTCTGACAGGTTTTTATCGAGCATGGTTTTGCCGGGCAATAAGGCGTATTGAATTCGCTCTGCGTAATTAATGCTGTCTATACTCTCCTGCCTTTGCTTTTCTATAATTTCTTTCTGGTTAATAATTTCTTTCTGAAAGGCTATGTTATCGTTTCTAAAAACAATAAAAAAGAGTAATGTAGTGGTAAACAGAAGGAAAAGGTTGGTAAGGCCTACCATTTGTTCTGATTCTATCATTTCTTTTGTAAAGGTTAAATAGCCCGGCCTGCCTGTCATGTATATGTGAACAGCAAAAAACAATAGTGTTGTGCAGGTAAGGTATATGCGCAGCTCTAGCTTTGTTTCAAACAGGGCAATGGCAATAAGGCACATCATTAATTGAAAGTAATTGGTTTTGGTAGGTAAACCATAAAGAATAGTGCAACCTGCAAAAAACAGCGAACCGCCTATACAAAAAGTATAAAAAGCTGCCCTATGGCGTTTTTGGGCGTGTAAGTAAAAGGTTAAACAAGATACTATAAGTAAAGAAAGATCGAAAAACGCAATTGGCCGGCTATTGAAATAAAAATAATTGGCTGGCCAGTACCCCAGCATACTTATTCCCGCAATAAGTGCTACCACATTGCAGATCCTTATTTTTCTGTTTAAGGAAGGGTCGTTATCGAGAGAGACACCGATGTTTATTAGTTTTTTGAACATACGTATTAATTTAACAGTTGTAATCAGGTATCCCGGCTCTCTTTTTGCTAAAAAACGCAGGCGTTTAAAAAGCAAAGCATCTCGTTTATTGATATAAATATATATACAATTAACAAAAAGCCAAACAAAATAAAATAGCTTGCTTAAATTTTAAGAAACAATAAGGTTTTGAACTCTGAAATCTTAATTCATTTCTTTGTCTTGAAACAAAAAAGATCAGCAGCATGAATATGGGTGTCTACCCTCGAATTACCGAAATGCTATAATAAATATTCTTAGTTCTGCTTGCGTTTTTTCACCATCGTTAAAATGGTTGCAATGCCCACCGTATCGCCTGTAGCGCCTTCAATGCCTAAGCTGTCGCGTACCGATTGCTCGCTGGCATCATAGATATCAACCAGCCATTTTACAATACCTACTTTAACTTCTTCTCCGTTAGCGGCAGCCAGCGGTTTATCGTTCTCTATTTTTTCTTTGCAGGTAAAGCGCACGCCGATGGTCATGCCCGGGTAAATTGGCTTGGTAAAGCGGCACTCGTCAATACCGTAATTTAATAGTACAGGCCCTTTTGGTGGGTCTACAAATAAGCCTGCCGCGCGCGATAATACAAAATAGCCATGCGCTACGGTGCGTTTAAAAATAGTTCCGTCTAACGATTTGGGTTGAAGATGCGCGTAAAATTTATCTCCACTCAGGTTGGCAAAGTTTACAATATCTTCTTCAACTACGGTATGCGTATGCGTAATTAATGTTTCGCTTACTTCAAGGTCTTCAAAATACTGGCGGAAGGGATGCACATCTTTTATAATTTGTTTTCCTCCCTGCTGGTAGTTGTTTAAGATAGCGGTAATGGTTGTCGGAGTTCCTTGTATGGCTGTGCGTTGTAAATAATGAAACACGCCGCGTTTGCCGCCCATTTCTTCTCCTCCACCTGCCCTGCCCGGACCACCATGCACCAGCATTGGCATTGGCGAACCATGCCCTGTGCTTTCTTTAGCACATTCTGCATTCAACACCAAAACACGCCCGTGCATACAGGCTGCACCAATTACATACATACGTGCAATTTTATCGTCGGCGGTAATGATTGAGCTTACTAATGAGCCTTTGCCCATTTTAGAAAGGCGGATGGCTTCGTCGATATCTTTATAAGGCATCAGTGTACTTACAGGGCCAAAGGCTTCCACACTGTGGCAATCGGTGTTTTTAAACGGACTATCATTTAAGAAAATAATAGGAGGCATAAAAGCTCCTTTATGCTTATCGGCACCTTTTACTTCAAACTTTTCAAAATCGCCGATGATGATTTTTTGTGTTTTAGAAAGCAACTCTACTTTTTCCTTTACCTCTTTCAATTGTGCTTGTCCTGCTAAACTTCCCATACGAACACCTTCCACGTTGGGGTCGCCAATAATGTTGGTTGCTAATCTTTTTCCCAAAGCAATCTGCACATCTTCTACCATGTTTTCAGGAACAATGATACGGCGAATGGCAGTACATTTTTGACCGGCTTTGGTGGTGATTTCCCGTGTAACTTCTTTAATAAAGATATCAAACTCAGGCATAGAAGGAGTAACATCACTTCCTAATACACAGCAGTTTAAGGAATCAGCCTCCATATTAAAATGAACCGATTCTTCCAACAGGCGTGGGTGTGCTTTCAGCATTTTACCCGTAGAAGCAGAGCCTGTAAAGGTTACTATATCCTGGTTCATTACGTGATCTAAAATACCATTAGCACTTCCGCATATCAGCTGCAAAGCTCCTTCAGGGAGAATTTTAGAAGCAATAATTTCTTTTACAACAGCTTCAGTTAAGAAGGATGTAACGGTTGCAGGTTTAACAATAGCAGGCACACCGGCAAGCCAGTTAACAGCTACTTTTTCAAGCATACCCCAAACCGGAAAGTTAAACGCGTTAATGTGTATGGCAACGCCTTCTTTTGGCACACAAATATGATGGCCTATAAAGGTGTTGTTTTTACTTAGTTTAGCTACATCGCCATCATAGCAATAGGTTTCATTAGGAAACTGGCGGCGCAAAGACGCATAGGTAAACAAGTTGCCTATACCACCTTCAATATCTACCCAGCTGTCGGCACGGGTAGCGCCGGTGGCCCAGCTTACTTTATAAAAATCTTCTTTTTTGCTTTGCAAATGTATGGCAAGCGCTTTCAACATCATACCTCGTTCCTGAAAGGTCATTTTACGCAGCTTAGGGCCGCCAACTGTACGTGCGTATTCGCACATTTTAGCAAAGTCAAGCCCTTTAGAGGAAGTGGTTGCTATGGCATCGCCGGTGATAGCATTAAATAATTCTTGTCCTTTATCAGCCCCGGCTACCCATTGTCCGCAAGCGTAGTTATGCAGTGTGTTCATTTTTATCTTTCTAATTGAGAACTGAAAATTAGAAATTAAAAATTGATTCGCAAAGTATTATTAGACCTACTGCGGTTTAACATCGGTGGTTAAAAACAATCATACATAAATTGCATTTATTCTTAATAATACCTCTGTTATGAGATAAATGATAACAGGCCTTTAATTATACGGTATGGAAGAATCAAACGTTTCTGCGTGACTGTTCATCATATCAAGCTCCCAGCCTTTAGGATAAGGTGCTTCCAATAAAGAACCTTTCAGCACATGCGGATAAAGCTCGGCATAGGTTTGTATTTGATTGGCGCTTACCCTACGGTAAATATGGTTGCGGTGCAGCTTATGCGAATGGTTTAGACCTGCTGCTGCCATTAACTCTACCGCAGCTTTGATGGTAGACCTGTGAAAATTAGCCACACGCACACGCTTGTCGGCTACGTCCAAGCCCTTGTATAAATTAGGGTTTTGTGTAGCAACGCCTGTAGGACAGGTATTGTGGTTGCACTCTAAAGCCTGTATACAGCCCACAGCAAACATCATAGCACGGGCCGAGTTACACATATCTGCTCCCAGTGCAAAGTTCTTTACCAGATCGAAACCGGTATGTGCTTTACCCGATGCAATAATTTTAATATGCTTTTTTAAATTGAATCCATGCAGGGTATCAAACACAAAGGCAAGTGCGTCGCGCAGGGGCATACCTACCGAATTGCTGAATTCTAAAGGAGCAGCACCTGTACCTCCTTCTCCACCATCTACCGTAATAAAATCAGGCATGATCTTGGTTTTAACCATGGCTTTGCAAATAGCAATAAACTGCGATTTTTGCCCCACACACAATTTAAAGCCAACCGGTTTACCGCCGGATAACTCGCGCAGTTTTTTCACAAAATTCAATAAGCCAATAGGATCTGAAAAAGCGGTATGGTAAGGCGGAGAAATAACATCCTTGCCCATTTCAACCAGGCGTATGTCGGCAATTTCAGGCGTGACCTTTGCGGCAGGTAAAATACCACCATGCCCGGGTTTGGCTCCCTGCGATAATTTTATCTCGATCATTTTTACATTAAGATGCACGGCACGTTTTGCAAATTCATCGTAATGAAAGCTTCCATCACTGTTTCTGCAGCCAAAATAACCGGTACCAATCTGCCAGATGATATCTCCTCCGGGTTCCAGGTGATATTTGGTTAAACCACCCTCGCCTGTGTTTTGCGCAAAACCTCCCAGTTTGGCGCCTCCATTTAGTGCCATTACTGCATTCTTGCTCAATGAACCGTAGCTCATGGCTGATACGTTATAAACACTTGCTGAATAAGGCTTAGTACAATCTGGCCCGCCGACCAATATACGCGGGCTTTCGTCTACTTCATTATGATGCAGGGGAGAAATGCTGTGGTTTAGCCATTCGTATCCTGTTTCGTAGACATTAAGCTGTGTGCCAAAGGGGGTAGTATCATCTGTTTTTTTTGCGCGCTGGTAAATCACGGTCCGGCTAAGGCGATTAAAAGGAGCGCCATCGGTATCGCTCTCTACAAAATACTGGTACACTTTAGGGCGAACCCATTCAGCTACCCAACGCAGGCGGCCTGCCAGGGGATAATTAGCCATTAAGCTGTGGTGTGTTTGGAGCATATCATAAATGCCTAAACAAATAAGCGGCACAATTACGGCAAAGCTCCAGATAAAGGGATGCCAGCTGTAGCTAATCAAACCGGCAATAAATACGATCAGGATACTTGTGACAATAAATATATTACGCATGGATTATTTTTTTACCAATGTACTAAAAATTAGGAATATAATTTTTAGTAGCGCAGTAATTTGAAAAAGAATGCAATAATTAATTAATCCTTCTTACCCGCCAGATCATTAACAAGATAAAGCCGAATAGCATACCACCTATATGGGCAAAGTGGGCTACATCATCTGCTGCATTATTCCGTATGCCTGAAAATAATTCGATAGCTCCATAACCCATCACAAAGTATTTTGCTTTGATAGGAATAGGAATAAACATCAGCATCAATTCTGAATTAGGAAATATCATCCCAAACGCAATCAGCAATCCAAAGAGGGAGCCTGACGCGCCAATCACTACATAACGGTTTAAATATTCACTGCGTATGTCTATTATTTTTGATTGTTCTACATAATCTTTTGTCTGAGCCAATACCTCGTTTATATGCGTAAGATTAGGTGTTATTTCAAAATAATAAACCAGTAATTGGATAGCCGCCGCGCCTAAGCCGGTAAAGATGTAATAGAACAGGAATCGTTTTGGGCCCCATACATTTTCTAATATAGCACCAAACATAAACACGGCATACATATTAAAGAATATGTGTAAAATGTTTCCGTGCATAAACATGTAAGTAACAAACTGAAATGGCCTGAAGGCCGGAGCTGCAAAATAATGCAGCCCTAAAACATTTGTAAGATCGATGCCTTGCCTTTCAAACAGCCAGGTTGCACCAAAAAGCAAAATATTTATGATCAAAATATTTTTAGTTACCGTTGGCAGCGACTGAAAATTATTCATTTAATTACGTTTAAAAAGTTTGTCAATATCTGTTTGATTTATCTGCGTGTACACAATTTTTCCCTGCGGGCTATGCGCGTGTTCTTCGCAGGTAAAAAGATGCTCTACCAGCAATTTCATTTCTTCTGCCTGTAATTCTTTTCCATATTTTATGCAGGTATTTTGTGCCAGCGCGCGGCATATATTTTCGCCTTTATCTAACTTAATATCCAGGTTATTGAGCTTATAATTTTCCAGCAGGCCATTCAACACCTCAACACTATTAAGAGAGCTCAGATCAGCAGGAACTCCCTGCACTACAATAGTATCCTTTCCAAAAGGCACAATATCAAAGCCCAGGTTCTTTAGATCATCGTTCAATTCCTTTAATAAAAGCATGTCTGCCGGCGATAGCTCAACAGTCTGCGGAAATAATTCCTGCTGCGAATTAATGGGATGCTGCGCCGATTTTTTATAATGTTCGTACATGATACGTTCATGCGCCCGCTGTTGGTCAATTAATAAAAGCCCCTCGCCCGTAATGGCAACAATATATTTATTTTGCAGTTGGAATACCTTATCAAATGTTACTTCTGCCTTTTGCGCGTGAAACAGGTTTTCTTCGGTATGTGTTTCTATATATGTATGCTGGCTTTCAGGCTTTACATAATCTTCGTACAAAGATTTCCAGTCGGCATTGCCGGAAGTTCTTGTTTCTGTTTTATCGTTAAACGGGTTATAGCTTGGGTTGTATTGTATTTTAGGGGCCTGCGGAACGCCCTGAGTCTTGGTATAATTAAATTCTACAATTTGCTCCTGGTCAAAATCAATGGAAGGTGCCAGGTTGTTTTTGCCCAAAGCACGCTTGACAGATGTTTTTAAAATGGCATAAACCGTTTTTTCATCTTCAAATTTAATTTCGGTCTTAGTGGGATGGATGTTTACATCGATCACATTGGGTGGAACGGTAATGAACAGGAAATACGCCGGGTACTCTCCTTCGGGGATCAGTTGAAAATAAGCGCTTTTTACCGCATGATCCAAGTATGCACTTTTAATAAATCGGTTATTGACAAAAAAATATTGCAGCCCTCTTTTCTTTTTGGAAGAAGCAGGCGTGCCTACATAACCGTTGATGCTGATATTGGGCGTTTGCTCATTCACAGCAACCAGCTTATCCTTTAAGGTATTACCGGCTAATCCGGCAACGCGCAATAAGAGGTTGGTAGCAGGCAAGTTGTACACCTCGTTGGTGTTGCTTATCAGCTTAAAGGCCACATCGGTGTGTGCCATGGCCACACGCTCAAACTCATCAATAATATGGCGAAACTCAACGGCATCATCCTTCAAAAAATTACGGCGGGCGGGCACATTAAAAAATAAGTTCTTTATGCTGAAAGAAGTACCTGTTGCACACTGACAAGGTTCTTGTACGACAAAATTACCGCCTTCAATAATAACTGATGTGCCGGCAGCAGCTTCAGCTGTTTTGGTTTTCAGCTCAACCTGAGCAACAGAAGATATAGCAGCTAAAGCCTCGCCACGAAAGCCTTTGGTATTTATGGCGAAAAGGTCATCAGCTGTTTTTATTTTAGAAGTAGCATGCCGCTCAAAGCACATACGTGCGTCGGTCTCGCTCATGCCTTTACCGTTATCGATAACCTGTATCAGCGTTTTGCCGCCATCTTTTACCAACAGTGATATTTGTGTAGCGCCTGCGTCTACGGCATTTTCAAGCAATTCTTTTACAACAGAGGAAGGACGTTGCACCACCTCGCCTGCCGCAATCTGGTTAGCAATGTTTTCGGGTAAAAGGTTAATAATATCGGCCACGCTTATTTTAAGGTTACTTTAACACTGTAAGAGCCTGTATTGGCCGCGTTAAAAACAGTTTCATAAATAGATAGATATAGCATGCCCGTGCTTGCTGCGTTTCCACTAAACTTAGCACCTGCACGTACAGGCGTTGTAGATTGATCTCCTATTTTATAAACCAGGTTGCCATAGGTTGGATAGGTGTCTCCACTATAATCGGTTGACAAAGCATCTGAGCTTCCGCCCGGGTGGTATTTCTGGTTTGAAAGGCTTGCCAGGCTTACTTCGCCGGTTGCTGTAACAGAAAATTTTTGCCCGGCTTTAAGCATAATGCCTGTTTTTAACCAGCCGCCATTGCTATTACCGCTGATGTTTTTTGATGCCAGCAGTTTAAAAGAATATTCATTTGTGCCATCGCTATTTATGTATGTGATGTCGATGGTTTTGATTTTTTCTTTCGGGATAGATAAACTTCCGTACTCGGTCTTTACATCCATTTTGGTAAATTCATAAACACCGCCCATGGTATATTGATTGTCTATAGACAAAATATCCTGGTTGGTGGTTGCATCATCTATAAAATTCGCCGATTTAATTTCGCTTAAAGCATTGTCAGGTGTGTAGTCTCCTGTGTATTCAGTCTGATTTTTTACATCATTGGTAAAATCTGAAATAACCGGGATGGCCTTAATACCCAGCTTTACAAGCTCGTCATACGCTCCTTTTTTTATATCATCGCTGCTGTTGTTCAGTTGTTTTAAATACGAAATGGCTTTATCGGCTATAGCTTTATCCTTTGGAATACCCACTAAAATAGAGCTTACGCTTTTTACAGGAATGGTTAGTTTACCGTAATCCGTCATTAAATTAATATCGGTAAGCGAGGTTGTGCCTGTAACAATGCTGCCGTCACGGAGTTTCATAGTTACCTCGGCCGGTTTCTGTGCATACGAAACTGTAAAGCATAGCATCAGTAAACCTATTATACTTTTTATTGACTTCATGTTGAATGGAAATTTAAGCTGTAAAATTACGTTTTTTAGCCAAGGTTTGATTGGTATAATATGCACAAAAAACAATATTTATCCTGAAAAGGCAATTTAAAAGTTGCAGCTCAATAACAAAAAACAACCATTCAATAACTCAAACATACAATTCATACATTTTAACTTAATTATCTGATTATCAATATAAAATGATATTATTTTTGTTGAAATTAATTCTAAAAAATATACAAATGAGCGAGAATGTAAAAAAGTATTCAGCCGAGTTTTTCGGCACAATGGTATTAGTATTAATGGGATGTGGAAGCGCCGTTATTGCGGGCAGCCATATTGGTTACCTGGGCATATCCTTTGCCTTTGGTTTAGCTGTGGTAGCTATGGTTTATGCAATAGGGCCCATATCGGGCTGCCATATTAACCCCGCTATTACGGTGGCTATGCTGGCCGCTAAAAAAATAAACGTAAAAGATGCAGCTGCCTACATTGTTGCACAATTTTTAGGCGGTATTTTAGGTGCCTGCGTTTTGTATGTAATTGCTTTGGGCAATGCAAATTATTCGGTTGAGCTGAACGGGCTCGGACAAAATAGTTTTAACCCGGAGGGCGGATATAATATGGTAGCCGCGTTTGTAGCTGAATTTTTGTTTACGGCCATTTTTCTGTTGGTGATATTTGGCGTTACCAGCTCTGAAAACAACAAATTTGCCGGCCTTGCTATCGGTTTAACACTTGTGCTGATTCATATTGTTGGTATCCCTATAACAGGTGTATCGGTTAATCCCGCCCGCAGCTTTGGGCCTGCTATATTTTCGGGTAATGCAATGGCTATATCTCAATTATGGCTATTTACGGTTGCACCAATACTAGGTGGCTTATTTGGTTACCTGGTATGGTTTTTTGTCCGCATAAAAAAATAACTGCCGCCTAATTCGTGTGTGTTAATTATTAGAGGCAGGTTACCGGCGTGAAACTTTTGCTGTTGGGTATTTTTATCACAATGGCAAAAGTTCTCTGCCGCCGGATAAATTATTCTTTGTTCTTAGAATCCATCATAATGGTAACCGGCCCGTCGTTAACCAGGGCAATCTGCATATCCGCTCCAAAAACACCGGTCTTTACCGGCACTTGCATGCATGCCGATAAAGTTGAAATAAACAATTCATATAAAGGAATGGCTGTTTCCGGCCTTGCAGATTTAATATAAGAAGGCCTGTTTCCTTTTTTGGTAGAGGCAAATAAGGTAAACTGGCTGACCACTAAAATATTTCCGCCAATATCTTTAATGCTTAAATTCATCTTGCCCGCTTCATCGGCAAAAATGCGCAGGTCGATTATCTTTTTACAAAGCCAGTCAATATCCTCACCGCTGTCGGCCGCTTCAATTCCAACCAATACCAGCAAGCCTTTTTCTATTTCAGAAAAAAGTGAGCCTTCTATGGCAACACTTGCACTGCTTACTCTTTGTATAACAACCCGCATAAAACAAATATAATTTTGTAAATTTACATAACAAAGCTATGTATAACAAAAGCCTGCAACAAGCCTTAGAAGCCGAGCGTAAAAAGCCCTCGCAGCAGGATGCTTTGCTACAGGAAGCAGAACGCATTTTATTTAAAAGCCGTTTATCTGAAAAGAACATTTTAGATAATTTAAAGCTCTATAATAAATCTTTTGAGTTTTTAGATGACGATGAGATTGAGAAAGAGAGGACATTTACCACAGCTCAAATAAAAAATCTTTGCAAAAAACTACGCTTAAAGTTCCTGCCCTCGCAAAACTACCCCGGCGAAATTCCTTATGAAGTTGTTTTAAAGATCAAGCAATTAAATGCAGAGCATAGGAAAGACATCAGGCATTTTAAAATATTAAGTACAGCTTCTTTCTTTAAAAACGAACATGCCGGAGAACAAGCCATGCTGTTTGCGCAAACCATCTATGGCAATTACTACCTCGTGCATACCTGGGGACATTCGCTTAGTAAATGGCGCAGTGTTAAATTCTTCCCGTTAAGAAACTTTGAATCTTTATTTATATACCTGCTTATATTCAGCCTGGCAGAAGCTCTCTTAATGCCTACGCATTTAATTACTACCGACGAGAGGGCCGGTTACTTTAGCTTATACCGCACAGCCTGTATCTTTCATTTGCTGATCTTTAATGCAGGCTTTACCGTATTTGGCTTATTCTCTTTTCATTTTACTTTTTCTGAAAGCAGTTGGGACATTCCTGCCCGGAAATCTTAATTAATAATTACTTAATAAAATTATTTTTTGCTGTTATCCTTTTATCTATATCTTTAAATAAAAAAACATGAAAAAAATAACTACAACTTTAGCCTGTTTAATGTTCATTACACAAGGCTTATTGGCTACTACGTACACAATCACCATCAGCGGATTTGCGTATAGCCCGGCAACTCTTAACGCTACAGTAGGAGACATAATAACCATCGCTGCAAGCACAACGCACCCTTTGGTGCAGGTAGACCAAACCAACTGGAACGCCAACACGCCAACAGCCGTATCGGGCGGATGGGGTACTAAAACCACTGCTTACACCTTTACTATTACATCTACCAACACTATTTATTATGGTTGCGTTAACCACATGGCTAGCATGCAAATGAAAGGTGTGATCAACGTTACTTCTACAACCGGTATAAAACAGGTTACTTCAACCACTAACAAAGCTACTTTGTTTCCTAACCCGGTTGCAAACGGCGAGTTTACCGTTAAAATGGAGAACACCACCAGCAACGGAAAAGTTACCATCTACAACATGGAAGGCAAGCTTTTAGAAACCTATGCTTTAACAGCAGGCGTTGCAGAAATTAAAACAAAACTGGCTACCGGCGAATATTTCTATGTGGTTACCATTAACCAAAAAGAAGTTACCCGCGAGAAGTTTTTAGTAACGAATAAATAATCCTCAATAAATTCAATCAAATAAAAAAGCCTTTCAAACGAAAGGCTTTTTTTATGCTTATTAAGCAATAGCTTTTGCTTTAGTCCTTTCAAAGCCAAATTCAAGTATCTTATCAATAAAATCATAAGGCTTGTAGCTGTTTATGGCTGCCTGATGAAAGATACAGGTTGCCGGGGTCATACCGGGCAGTGAGTTCACTTCAATAAAAATAACCTCGCATTTGCAGTTATCATACACACGCACAAAAGCGTCTATACGGCAATACCCGCTTACCTTTAAGGCACGCGCAGCACCTTTCAATGCCTCTTTTACCTGGTCGGATATTTTTTGCCTGTCGGCATTATTGCGTGAGTAACGTGCCGGGGTTATGTTTTGCCCCTGCCCTGCCAAAAACTTTTCTTCCAGGCTTAAAACATCACCTTCGCTTAAGGCTTCGCTGGCTTCAAATACTTCGTATTCAACTTCGCCTTGGACATTGTAGTGGGTAAGCATACCACCTGTGACTTCTAAAAAGTGTGTTGCATCTTTTTTAGAGATAAGCTCTTCCACCAAAATAACGTTCTTTAACGGGAACTCTTCTTTTGGCTTTATGTGCAATATTTCGGCGGCCTGTGCATCAAGCTCTTCACTCTTCCTGAAGATCAATTTAGAAAAAGCCTCAAACTCGATAAAGTTCTTTATTTTTTTTACGGCACTGCTGCAACCATCGTCAACGGGCTTTGCAATAAACGGATATTTTATTTTATCGTGCAGGGTTTGTTTGATCTCGTCGCGCTTATTGTTCCAGTCTTCTTCGCTTACCAATAAATGCTCAGCAACCAGGTAGCCGTTTTGTTTTAAGATCTCGTTGGTAACATACTTATTGATGGTGATCTCTGAGCTTATCTTTCCGGAACCATTATAGGGCAGGCCAAAAGCTTCCAGTTTTTCTTGTACGCTGCCGTCTTCTCCCGGGCGTCCATGCAGGGCAATAAACACAGCGTCTGCTTTCTTAGCTAATTCTTCATACGTTAAAGGCGCCGGTTTGGCAAGCGTATCAGCCGACGAATATTTTTCGGTAATGTGCTTGCACTCGTTTATAATTTCTTTTACCACCGGGTGAATGGCATAATGCTCAATTTTTTCTTTGATGTCATCTGCATTATCCTTCAATAAAATATTGATAGGGATTTGATATAACAAATGTTGCTCGTTACTGCCGGTTAAGAAGATAGGAAGCGGGGTATACTTTTCAGATGAGGCCAGTTTCTCATAGATATTTCTTCCACTCTCAACCGAGATATGGCGCTCGCTTGAATAACCGCCCAGTATAACTGCTACACGTGTTTTGTTGTTTACAGCATGTTTATCGTTATGGATAAGCTGCTCTAAACGCTCCATGGTATATTCATACAAATGCGCGCCTTTGCTTTGCTTAATACGTTTAGTTAAAGAAGCATGAATAATGAAGGTTAAGAACTGAGAAGGGTTTAAACCGATCTCGGCTGCCTGGTGAAAGAAGAAAGACGAAGGCATCATGCCCGAAGTAGTATTTGGGTCATTTAAAAAGATCTTGCCTTCTTTGCTGATAAAGCCGTCAATACGCGCATACACATCAAAGTGCAGGGCGTAAAATAATTTCTCGCAGTCTTTGCGGATCTGCCCTATCTGCTCTGCCGGCAGATCAATAGGCGTAATTTTGCGTGATAAGCCCGGCAGGTATTTGCTGCGGTAATCAAACAGCTCTTTGCCTTTTTTTATTTCGGTGGGAGGCAGTGCAATGGCTTTTCCGTTTTCATCTTCCAGTACAATGCACGAAAATTCTCTGCCTTCAATAAAGCCTTCTATCAATACGGTACTTTCTCCGTCTAAAGATTCTACCACCAGGCCTTCTTTGCTTTTTAATTCGGCATTAAAATACGTAAGCATCTCGTTCGGGTCGTAGATGATCTTGTCTTCAATTCTGCATGGCATACCAATGCCTTCTCGTATATCAGATAGCGTGCGTACAAACTCCAGTTTTTGCTCGTGGTTTAAGCCGTTCCATTCAGCTGCATCAATCCATTTGGTAAACAGGGCTTTTTCAATGGCCTGCATAAACGCGTATTCATCTTCTTTCAATAAAATGCTTACGCCTATGGATGAGCCCTGGTTGGCCGGCTTTACCACCAAAGGGAATTTTATTTTTTCTTTAGCCTTTGCAAATGCCTGCTTGCAATTTCCATTTATGTAATCTGCTCTATCGATGGTAAAAAAATCGGGGCTGTTAAAACCGGCATTAACCATCATTTGTTTTTGCACGCTTTTATCAATTCCTATAGACGATGAAAGAATGCCCGAACCTGTGTACGGAATTTTATAATACTCCAACAGGCCTTGTAGTTTGCCATCTTCGCCATAAGGGCCGTGCAGGCATAAAAAAGCAATATCAATTAAGCTGCGTAATTCTTCGGGGTTGACTTTTTTACCGATCTTGTTTATGAGATTATCCTGCTCTGAAATGCTAAGCTCGCCAAGGCTTTCGGCATATAGCTGAAAGTGGGCGTTGCTTGCCGGAAGAAACTCAACCGGTGGATAAAAATCGCGGATGGAGCCTTTGTAAATAAACTGCCAGTTAAGCAGCACAAAATTGCCGAAGCTGTCAACAAACAAGGGGATGGCTTCGAAAACCGATTTGTTCAGGTTATCATAAACGGTGCGCCCGCCTGCAAAAGAAACCTCGCGCTCTTTAGAGAATCCGCCAAATAGTATACCGACTTTTATTTTAGACATAATACAGTTGTATTTTGTACAATGTACAATGTACAGCGTACTGATTACAACAAAGATAATGAGAAGCGAAGCGGTTATTTACTATTTACCGAAAGGAAATCAACGAGTTTATTAACAGCTATGCCGCGGTGGCTGATGCTGCTTTTTTCAGCTGTGCTCATTTGCGCAAAGGTTTTATCATAGCCATTGGGCTTAAAAAGCGGGTCGTAGCCAAAGCCCTGTGTGCCCTGCATTTCGGGTAGAATTACGCCTTCAATTACACCTTCAAAAAAATGTGTTTTACCGTTAAGATAAAGTGAAATAACGGTTTTAAAGCAGGCATTGCGGTTTGGCTTATCTTTCAATTCGGCCAAAAGCTTTTGGTTATTATCTGCATCGCTTTTTTGCAGGCCTGCATAGCGTGCCGAATACACGCCCGGGGCACCGTTCAGGGCTTCCACTTCCAGTCCGCTGTCGTCGGCAAAGCAATCCAAACCAAAGCGCTTGTAAATATATTTTGCTTTTATCAGCGCGTTTTCCTGCAAGGTCTCCCCCGTTTCAGGAATATCGTTGGTTACTTTTAAATCAGTTAAAGAAACAAGCTCTATGCTTTTTGGCAGTAGCAGCTTAATTTCCTGCAGCTTGTGTTGGTTGTGCGTAGCAAAAATAAGTTTCATGAACGAGTTGTCTCTTAGTTTCTAGATGAAAGCAAGGTTAGCTTGCCGGTGCTTTGCCCGTATGCAGATCTTACCACATAAAAATAAACTCCTCCGACCACATTTGCACCGTCTTTATTTTTTCCGTCCCAAACAATTTCGTGCGTGCCGCTTCCTTCATCATTATTTTGCAGGTTTCTTACCAGCGCGCCCTGGATGGTATAAATATCTATACTCACTTTAGATGGCTTATCTAATGTGTAGCCAATATTGAAACGGTTTTCAGAGGGGTTTGGATAGGCATACGAGCTTACATTAGAAGCCGCCGTATTCTTTTTTATGGAAGCCGTCAGTGGGTCGTTTGCCAAAAGAGAATCCACATTAATTAATTCGTCGCCCGGCTGGTACACCAAAAATTCAAACGAATCAAACAACATTTCATCTGTTGTGTTTGTGCCTGCAACTACGTTAACCGGCGGGTTGTGCGGGTTATTGGCGTTGTTGGTTGTGTTATCATACACATGCTTGGCGTATAATTTATGCCCTGCGGTAACTTTTGCCATGTGCTTAAAGGTATAATAACCCTGCTGATCGAAATCCCAATTGTTTATGCGGATCAAATGAACAGTATCAGTTGCGTTGTAGGCATAATTGATAATGCTTGTGGCCAGCTTATGCGAGTGCGGAAAGGTTGCAAAGACCGACATATTATACGGAATGCTGCCACTGGTAGGATACTGTGCCGTAAATGTTTTTACGGTATTGGCAGGTATGTTTAAGCTCCAGTTTTGCAGGGGTGTTGTTACATAAACCGGGCGCACGTTTGTTGCACCCACCGGGTAAAAATAGAACCTTATTTTTGTGCTATCCATTTCGCCGGCTGTGCCTGCGGGATAATGTATTTGAAGTATGGTTTTTGAGCCCGCTTTGATGCGAATGCCCATGCGCAATTGCCCTATGCTTGGAAACACGGTAGGAGCCGCCCCGGGGGCATAGCCGCCAATGCTGAAATCGCCGGTAATGGTGTAGCACCCGCCCGAAAGGTCGCTGTTAACCGTGCCCGTAGTATCTATATTAGCTACCACGTGGTGCACGATAGACGGGTTGCCCGCCACAATTTCATAAGCTCGGATGATCCTGTCCTGCGTTAAACCCATGGGCAATGCAAAGCAAACGTAGTTATCTGTGGTTGTGGCATTGCTTGCAAAAGTAGGGATGGTAAGCTCCAGGTCGGGTGGTGTATTAATTTGATATTGTGTGTAAACAGGCGCAGGCGGGGCAAGGGTGGTATCTCCCTTAAGGGCGCCCGAGGCGATCCAGTTAAGAATGGCTGTTTTTTCGGTGCTGCTAATGGTATGCTCGTGTAAAAAACGGGTATAGGTTGTATCGGGTGTCCAGGCAGGCATGTAACCCGAGGTTAAATAATTTTGAATGGTTAAGGCATATGGCTGCGTTTCGCTGTAATTTAAAAATGGCGCGCCGTGGCTGTAATCGTTATGGCAGCTTGTGCAGCGGCTATAAAATATAGGGGCCACATCGCTGTAAACGCTTTGTGCAACACCTGAGTGAATGGCAAAAAAGATAGTTAAAGAAAGTAATAATTTTTTCATGTGTTTGGTTTTTTGAGATCAACCAAATGTAAACAAAAAGCAACGTTAAATAAGATAAACTTTCTGTTTAAAAATTAATTTTTACAGAGGCAAAGGGAACCCACACAGGTTTAAACTGCATTTTGCCAAAATAGGTATTAAAGGAAGAAGACCAATTAAAATTTACACCAACAAACGGTACAATTCTATCATTTAAAAAACTGTAGCCTATTTTGTGTTCAGACATTAGTTTAATATCAAACCCATCTTTAAATACGTTTCCTGACGAAAGATATGATTGCGTAGAATAACCGTAGTTATCTTGCGTAGCATAAGCGGTTGATTGGCGATAATTGATTGATTGGTATAATAAAATAGTATGCGTAAAACTAAATTTATGGCAGCGGTAAGAAATACCATTGCCCAAACCTATATAGTTGTATGTGCTGCTATTGCCGGTTGAATTGATATCGGTTTCCGGTGAACCCGATATATAGTTTTGCGTTTGTATTGTTTTTGAAGATTGGTTGGTATGATAATATGCCAGGGTAAATTCGTAAAAAAGATGCTTGCATAGTTTTACAGATAAGCCGGCAGATAAGCCAATATTAAAAGTCGCGTTTTTTTGTGTGGTATTTTTTAAGGTATAATTACCTCCGTGCGATGGTATATCACCATCATCCCAATCGTAGCCGGTAGTGTTAGTTGTTTTGTTTGTAGGCACGTTAAGCATAAACTTAGGCTCCACAAAAAACCTTACTTTTTTAACATTTAAGGAGTCGGATGCCTGTATGCACATACTGGCAAAAAGCATTAGTGCAAAAAGAACGGGAAATATTTGTTTTTTCATACTGGTTTTTAGATAACCAAATATATGTAAAAACAGCGGGCGTAAAAAACATAGCCGTTTTTTGCAATAGACAAAGTAATGGCTGGGTAGTAAAAATGATCTTGTATCATGTTTAAGAACGTATTTAGTCTTTTATTGATTTTTACAAAAAAGTGGTCGGTTTTTAGGCATAACTAATAAATAAATGCCGCAATAGTTGTGTGAGAACAGGAAATACATGAGTGAGCACAAAAAATGAACTAGCGAGCACAAGAAATAGACATTTGTTTGAAAGAAATAGATAATTGAGCACAAGAAATAGCTATTTGTTTGAAAGAAATAGATATTCGAGCAGAAAAAATAGACATTCGTTTGAAAGAAATAGATATTCGAGCGCAAGAAATAGACATTCGCTTGAAAAAAATAGACAATCGAGCACAAGAAATAGCTATTTGTTTGAAAGAAATAGATATTTGAGCACAAGAAATAGACATTCGCTTGAAAGAAATAGATATTCGAGCAGAAAAAATAGACATTCGTTTGAAAGAAATAGATAAGCGAGCATAAAAAATAGCTATTTGCTTAAAAAGAAATGCATTTTTGAGCGAGGCGAAGAGAAACAAAACTTAATATCTTTAAAAAAAAGTTTTTTGCTATTTGGCTGATGCTTTATTGCATGATTACCAAGTCAGAGGATATTTAACACGAATTTTGGGAGGCAAACACTGTGGCAAAAGAAAAAATCAATAAAGATGAAAAAACGGCCGAGTTAATTAAATATCGGGACTTGCTTCTTGCAACGCTTGGTTGGTACTTAGATAACAAAGAACTAAAGATGAAAACAGCCGACTTCGATTCTGACAAATATTACCAATCATTAAAAGCTCAGACTGAAGAACACTTTAAAAAAGGAAGGCTGACCATGCTTAGGAACTGGTTTCGAGATATGACGGAAATGCCTTTGGAAACCGGGGACTTAAAATTTAATAAGTACCTGCAAGATAAAACAGGCTATAATATTGACATTTTTAAATCTTATTTTCAAAGAGTAGAAAAAATAAAATAACTATTCCAAAGAAACATGGAAGCCCCGTGGGCGGGTCTTATACCAAGTCTTAGAAAAATTAAGGGCAAAATGACTTAAATGTTTCTGTTTGCTCTAAAAATTATCAGGTTCTGTCTTAGCTGCTGTCGCTATTGCATGCCCAAATTTAGAATCAAAGTGAGCCAATAACATTTCTATAAATCTACCATGATAAATGGCATATATTTCCGATGATAAATTAATATCTTTTTGTTTTAAAATACCAAATCGTAATTCTTTGTCATATACTTTTGGTCTTAACCAAGCCTTATTTTTCCATTGTGTTGTTTCATGAGTAAAATCCTTGTCTTTATCATAAGACCATGTGGTTATTTTCTTGTCGTCTATTGCTTTATAAATTGACTTTAAAAGATCTTCGGGCGTAGCATTAGTAATTATTATTGCCATATTAAATTGTTGTTTATGATTTAGCAAATGGAATAACCAATATAATGCCAATCGAACAAATCTGACATAATGTCGTCTTAAGCTATGATTATCAGGATTTTACCAGAGTAAAGTCTACTTTGAAGATTTTTTATTCTGAAAATCAACTAAATCTTTTAAAGGAATTTTTAACGCCTTTGACAAACTTACCATCACGTCTAAGGTTACGGTAAACTTGGCATTCTCGATCCTTTGGATTGTAATCTTCGCTACATCAGCTATATCCGCAAGGTTTTGTTGACTAAGATCTCTTTCCTCTCTTAATTTTCTCAAGTGAGTACCAAATGCTTTTATAGTCGCTAAATTTTTCACTTATCAAAAGTCGACTTCTCAAAAAATATTTTGGATACATTTGTGTATACAAAAAAGAAAATTTATTTTTGGCTCATAAACCAACAATATCTAATTATGAAGCCACAAATCGCACTTTTAATCAGCCTTCTATTCATAACAAACGCGCATAGTCAAACTAATTCACGGTTTAAAATCGTTCAGAAAAACATGATGGATGGCACACGAGTTGGAGTTACAGACCTTAATGGAAAAGAGATTATCCCTGCGAGCTATGATAAAATATTAGGAGATGTTGACGGAAAATTCTTAATAATAAAAGATAACAGACTTGGATATGCAGATACAACAGGTAAAGTTATCATACCAGTGCAATATCTTGATGGGACATACTTCAATTCTAATAGAGCATTTGTAATAACTGCCGCTAAAAAATGGGCTATGATTAATGCAAATGGAAAACTCCTAACACAAGCAATATATGATGATGTAGGATCGGCGATGTCAGAAGGTATTGGTCAAGTTGCAATTGCCGGTAAAATCGGGTACGTAAATTCTGAAGGTGTACAAATTATACCTTGTAAATATCCAAAAGGTTTTGACTGTTATAAAGGACTTATACTTGTAAAGACTACTTATAAAGAAGCATTTGGACAGGCAACAGTTAAAGGTCAGAAGGTTAATTATTATATGAATGGAGATGTAACAATTGTTTATAATACAAAAGGGGTTATAGTTTATAAAGGTCAACAAGAGGAACGAATTAAAATCACACCCACAGGCAAAATATTTGCAACGATGACTTTTAATTCACCGGGAAACTTCTCACCTCCAAGTTATTCTCAAATAGTAGATGGCACCGGCAAAATTTTACTTTCTTATGAAAGCCATTACTATCTAACTATGGTAGACTATTGGTTAAAAGTAGAGTCTTCAGATCATAAAGTAGGTATAATGGACTTCGATGGAAACATTTTATTGAAACCAAATTTTAAAACTTTCGATCAATACCGCAATTACAACGGTAAAGAACTTGCAAAAGTTTACTTCATGGATAACACCTTCTTTTACATCAATACAGATGGCAAGTGCGTTGAAAACGATGGAGTAAAATGTCCGCAATAGATTGAAACGCTTACATATTGCTTTAGTATTTGAAAGATGAAGAAGGTCAGAACTTTGAAAGATATTGGCACAAGTATGCCGCAAAAAGAAGAGCAAAGCAAAGAGGTTGCTAAACAAGAATTCAAAGAACTTGTTGGAAGTGTCTTTCGTCAACTTAAGCCTGAAGAACAAGAGGAAATTGATAAAAGCCTTCCAAAGAGTCTAAGACGCGGTTATCGCGGTAAAAAAGCTGGCTCTTAAGTATTTCAAATCTGTCTCTCTTTATCTTCTTGCAAGTATTGCGCTTAAAGTCGAATTCGGCAAGATAACTTTCGATGTGTATTTCGCTAAGTGAAACATAGATGCCTCTATATGCTCTTTTAAACTTTGACCATGTACCTTCTATTCTATTGGTTGTTACGCCATCACGCTCCCACTCAAAATCTGAGTGATTAACTGTATCATGCTTATAACCTAACTTATTAAGATCTTGATATAAAGCTGATTCGTCTGTGTGTATTGTAGTACCTATCTCAACATTTTTCAATATGAGGTCATTGATTCGTTTTTTGTTAGGGTTATCGGGGAAATAAAAAGTTCGTATTCTTGCCGGGTATGCCTGTCGTATTCCAACAACAATTAATTTGTTCTCCCTTCCGTTATGCCCGGTTTTCTTTCCTTCTTTTGGAGCCTTCTTCTTTCCCCCCACATATGTTTCGTCAATTTCAACTCGTTTAGATAATTTGATTTGATTCTTTTCTTTATTCAATTGTTCCATCACGCTACGAAGCTGTTTGTTTATTGCCCAAGCTGTTTTATAACCTACACCCAATCTCAAAGCTAACTTTGTACTGCTCAGTCCCAAGCCTTCTTGATTTGTGATGTGTATAGCCTGTAGCCATCTGCGTACTGATATTTTGCTATTCTCCATAACAGTACCCTTGCAAGGATATATTTGATTACCGCATTTGCCACATTCAAAGCACTTTCTTCGCTTCACTTTGTAATACTTCGTTTGTTTTTTACATTTGGGACACGGTTTAGTGCCATGATTCATTTCAAACAGTTCCTTAATAGCTGTTTCTTCATCCGGGTACATATCTCGGAAGTCATCGTCGGAAAAATTCTTTACCATACGGATAGACTACTTGAGGTTTACAAGTGTTCCCGATGAGATCTCGATAGTTTCATCATCGCAAAACCAATTTCCTATAGGAAATTGGTTTTCAATATTTTAGCTATTGTACGATTAAAGAAGGCTTATTTTCTTTGTTATACAAGCTCTTAAAATCGCTTATGAACGACACACAGAAATCAAATTCCCAACAGAAATCAGACAACAAAAAGGAACTCAATACCAGCAAAAAATCTAATTCCGTACAGAAATTCACTATCACAGATTTTATCAAACGCTATCCAACGGATGACGCTTGCCTCGACGAACTTTTTAAATTGAAGTACTCTAATGCAGACGGTTGTACAAGTTGTGGAGTTGCCGGCGCAAAGTTTTACCGGGTAAGAAAACGTAAATGTTATGAGTGCGGTGAATGTGGACACCAAGTTTATCCTCTCGCCGGTACCGTTATGGAAAAGACTAACACAAAACTTTCGCTTTGGTTCTTCGCGATCTATTTGTTTGCATCATCAAAAAACGGTGTAAGTGCGAAAGAGTTACAACGTCAACTTGGTGTAACGTACAAAACTGCGTGGAGGATGGGACACCTGATCCGCATAATGATGGGCAGCAATGAAATGCCTTTAAAAGGTATCGTACAAATTGATGAAACTTTGTTTGGAGGAAGAGCAAGAGGCGGCAAGCGTGGTTGGGGTGCGGCTAAAAAATCTTGTTTGTTTGGTATGATGGAGAAAGACGGCAGAGTAAAAGTTACTATTGTGCCTAACCGGCATAACAGCACTTTAATGCCAATCATTACCGACAACATTAATGTAGGCTCGATGATTCACTCGGATGAGTATAAAGGCTACGGAAAACTTGAAAGCTACGGCTATGGACACAAAAGTGTTATACACTCCAAATTTCAATGGGCTAAAGATGGCGTTACTACAAATTCAATAGAAGGTTACTGGTCAAATCTGAAGAAATCGATCTTCGGGACACACACTTATGTTAGCCCCGAGTACTTACAGAATTACTTAAACGAATTTGATTTTAGGCACAACAATCGGAAAGGACGGATTATGTTTGATGCGATTTTGAGTAGAATATAGAATTTACTTTTAAAATTCAATTATTTTTATTAAGTTTGTTTTAATTAAAAGTATTTCATGAGCGGCGAAGGTAAAAAATCAAATTCGAACAATAATTCAAACCCAAAACCTGAATCTCAAATAAATGAGATTAAATGGATAAACGAGAATTCAAGAAATATTCAAAATCACCAAGATCGTGATATTCAGAAAGGCTTTGACTTTGAATCAAAACCAATCCCACCAACAGAAAAACCTCAAAATCCTTCTGAAGGAGAATAATTATACATATTGACTAATGAGCAAAAAAGACTCCAATAAACCCTCCCAGAGAAATTATTCTGAAAAGCCTACCAAACCATCTAGAACCAATGAGGGAGTAGAAAAAAAGAATAAAAGAGGTTTTGATTTTGAATCAAAACCAATACGCCCTAAAACAGATGAAAAAAAGAACAAATAAGCATAATAAGGCTTATTAATAACAAAATAATACTTCCATTATTCATAATTTTAGTTACCCCATTTAATTTATTCCCCCATTTTTCAAGTTTTTCAATATCATCTTTATATTCTTTGGTATCAGCTTTTAAATCATGAATGTCCTTTTTAGTTGCATTAAGAATAAGATTACTCCCAGTATAAGCAGACCATTGGGATATAAAATTTAATATTATGGTAAGTATAAATAACGCACCAGTAACTTTAAATGGATTGCTAATAATTCCTTCATACATTGAAAGTACCTTATTTCCATCAATATACTTTAATATTTCCGTACACGTATAAACTCCAGCACCACTAATAGAAATAATTAGAAGGTCTATTCTTTGAATAGAATATTCTTTAGCCTTCCTCAAATGGTCGGCATATTTTTCTAAATCTTGGATATATTTTACCTTCTCTTCTGAAGTCATCTTTTGTAAAGATAATATTTATTTAGATTAGCAATTATGTTATCCCAATTTTATAATTCTTCTTTTGCAATCTTTTAATTTCTGCCCCAGTATATCCCTGTAAAATTTCGTCGGCTAATGCAACTAAAGCAATCAACTTCGCATCATGATTTTTCTTCGCTACATTAGCTGCATCGTCTCTTACTTTTGCTAAACTTTGCGGATCAATAGAATACATTTATATCAAATTTGTTTCGTCCCACGGTGTGTTTGCGCTGATTTCTATTGCTTCTAAAGTGCTTGGTTCTATCATTTCCGGTTTTAACAAACTGATAAGATATTTCTTTACACTCTCTGTTTTATCGGGTTCAACGCCAGCCCATGTAATCATCAACCCATCTTGTTCTGTAATCTCTCTATTTGTTTTATCTTTCTGTATTTCATCACGTATCCTACCGGAGCCAACTTTAAGTATCTCTTTACTTGACCACAAAACGTAAACACCAAAAAGATCATTAAAGGATGGATCGTTCAAATTTAACTGGTCAAGCAGCATCCAACCATCTACACCTCTTGCCCAATTAAGTTTTAAGTCCTTTTGCATATTAGTTGTTTAGCTATAATATTCATTGTTGCATAAATTTAAAATAATCTATATATGATGAAGTCTTTTGCAAACATTTTGATTCTAAAGACATTTTATTACCTTTATATAGCTTAAAGCTATGTCTTATGAATAAAAGTTCCCAAAAAATTATTGAAATGTTTGAAGTTAAGGTCAGAACAGATGAAAAACTGGCATTATCTTTTGAGGATATCCTATTATCAGATTATGTAAAAGATATGGAAGCCTACATTAAAGGAAAAGATATTTCAATGCAAATACTAGATACGGGTTCTAGCATTATAGGAATCATGGAAACCACAAGAAACAATAATATCCCTCCAAAAAGGAATAAAAGAAGTAAAAAAATTGGACGTTTAGGATTGGCAGATGGAGAAGGACTAGTGTATGGCAATATTTTCTTATATGAAAAAAAGAGAAAAATTTTAATGTATGAAGTAAACAAATTTGGCTGTTATGTTGATCACTTTCTTTTGTTTCTTAATGTATGTTGTTCAGAAGCCAAAGATTGCGATTGGCGTTTTTCGATAGATATTCCTCCTATATTAAACCCAAACGAATATAAACGAATGAAAAAAATGGATTTCTATAAATCCTTAGAGTTACAATTTTCAAACCCTACAGCCTTATTGGAGGAATATCATCATCAGAACGATTCTTTAAGTAATGCGATAGAAATAGGTAAAAAGTTACATTCTGAAAAATTCTCTTGTAAATTTGAGGTTAAATCTAAAAGGCAAGGCGGAACTGGATTGTCACAGAAAACTTTGAGAGATATGATAGATAAAGTGAGATCTCTTTTAGGCACCGAAATAGGTAGTAAAAATGTTAAAAAAGTTACAGTGTATGGATACGCACAAGATGAAGATGGTGGAGAAAAAATTGAGCCGATCGATTTACTTGTTGATAGATACATTAAACACATTACTTTATCAGAACCTAGAGAAAACGTAGATTTGTTGCCTGAACAAAGAAAAACTAAAATTAAAAAATTACATAAAGATTGTGAGGCTGATTTTGCACAAATGTTTGGAGGATAATATTAATGGATAAAACACTTGGATATTATTTTGAGCGTTTTATCGGTATATGTTTAGGAATAACCGCGAGCAGTTTAATTTATAAAAATTGGATTGATGGCGGAGCTTTGATTTTTGATAAATACTATGATATAATCATAAAAGTAAGTTCATCTATATTTGGTTTTTTATTGACAATATTAGCTTTAATTGTCAATGGAAAAAGTGATACTGTAGATCAAATGAAAAAACACAACAGCTATCCTTTATTGATTCATTACAATAAAGTCGCTGTTTTTCTAGCTTTTACAATAATCATATTATCTGTATTCATATATTTAATAGTTGCCCCAAAAGATGGGAGTACTCATTTCATCATAGACTATGGTGAAATGCCTTTCAAATTATTGCTGGTTTTACATGCTGGAATATCAGTTTGGAGTGCAATTGACACTGTTATATTTGTAAGAATTTTTTATAAAATTATTTTAGCAAAAAAGAAATGAATGTAAGTGACGTTAACATATCTAAGTTATTAATTCATTATGTTGGCAATAAGTCACATGGCGAAAACGTTAGAATTTCTAAAAGAAAAGTAAATATTAGCGATCAATCCACACACGATAAATTAAAATCATTTTATTTTTCACCACTTCTTAAGCTCAACGAGTTTTTTCAATTCTCTCATCCCTCAAGTCTTAAATTTAATGAAATTTATAATTATGTAACATCGGTGTTTGAAAACGAAAGTACTTTTTCAAACATTTCTTCAGATATAGCCACACATCTATTTGAATGTAGTGTTCATCCAAAGATTAAAAGCGGGGAATTACATTTAGTTTATTTTAAAGGCATTATTGTTGAAGAAAAAGAATTAGATGCTTTGGGAATATTTAAGACTGAAACCAAAATAGATTTTATAAAACTCAACAAAGATAATAGTGGATATGACATAGAATTTAATGAGGGGATAAATCCGTTCGATGGGTTTGATAAAGGATGCTTAATTCTAAATGTAAATAAAAAGGAGGGATATAAAATTCTAATTATTGATAATCAAAGTAAATCTCAAGAGGCACAATATTGGAAAGATGATTTTTTGAACATAAAACCATGTTCCGATTCATATCACCACACTAAAAATTATTTAAATATATGCAAAGATTTTTTATCCTCTCAATTACCAAAAGATTTCGAAGTCACTAAGGCTGAGCAAATAGATCTATTAAATCGATCAATATCTTACTTTAAGGAAGCAGACAATTTTAATGAAAAGGATTTTACCAAGACTGTTTTAGAACAGCCTGAAATCATCAAATCTTTTAAGGAATTTAAGCAAGATTTTATAGAACAAAATGAGCTTGATATAGAAGAGCAGTTTGATATATCTGCTTCGGCAGTAAAAAAACAAACTAGAATATTTAAAAGTGTATTAAAACTCGATAGAAACTTTCATATTTATATTCATGGAGACAAGGATTTGATTGAAAAAGGTATTGAAAATAACGGGCGCAAGTTTTATAAAATATACTATGACGAGGAATCATAAGAGATATATCTATAGGTTATGTTTTGATAAATACCTTAAAAAGACTCGATATAAGAACCAGCCACAGGGCTTCCATGTTTCTGTGGAATAGTTATTAAAAATAATTGCAAAAGGTAAAATTGTAACCGACCGTCAGTTCTACGAAATTAATGAAATGGTTAACCAACTATGCCAAATTGAGCCGGTTGACAAAGTCAAAATAGATGAATTGAACAAATTACTTACGGACTATGAACGGCGCAAAACAAAAAATTAAAGAGAGACAGTACAATGGAAGCCTTGCAGCAATGCAGGGTTATGTTTTTTTGTTTTGTAGCAGTTTGTAATAAATGTATAAATTTGGTTATACCATAGTATAAAAAAAACCTAATACAATATTGCAAAAAATGCATCATAGGATTGAAAAAACTAATACTATAAGGTAGTTAGGGGCAAGCAATGCGACAAATAACTTTACATATACTCTTTCTCTGGACACTACGACTCTTTGGACAAACTAATGCTGACTGGGCTGCTGTTGACAGAATTGCATCTGCTTACGACAATGACAGTATAGCTGTAGCAAAGGACTTCGCAAAGAAATTTCTATTTACAACACCAAACAGTAAGTACAGAATTGGTGCTATATATTATCTTGCTGAAATTGCAAACAAGCAAAATAATATTGACTCCGCTTTAATTCTTTACAAACAAGTATTAGATTTTTTAGTTCCTGACACAGTTGAAAATAACTATCAAAACTATTCTTGCAAAACTTTATCAGAAATTTACATCGATAAAAAGGACTTCAAAAATGCAATTAAGTATCTCTACCTGACAAAGAAAAAGTTTCAGTATAAACATTTCTGTGGAAATGCTTATTCAGCCGACAATAAATATATTACTGAACTTTATGCAGACTGTTATATCGGAGAAAAAAAATACAATAAAGCAATTGAGATTTTATCATCAGAAATGTTTCCGGACGGACTTGCCAGTAATGAAAGGATTGTGGATTTAATATATTCCACTTATTTAAAACTGCATTCCAAGCAAGAAATTAAAAATGAGTTTTTGAACATCGATAAATCTCTTGTAATTGAAAAGAAGAAAAAGAAAGATTATGTTTACTTAGAAGCAACCGTAAAGATATTTAATCAAAAAGTTTATTTGCCAACTTTTTATTTAATGGACTATCAGTTTGAAATTGCACCGTTGACAAATCAACAACAAAAACAAAAATGCATTGAAGACATTAAAAGTTCTGAAATCTATAAATTGACGACAAAAGAATGAATTGCCAGCCCCTAACAACGGCTTAAGCGGCAGTCGGGCGAGTGGAAAACAAAAAGTGTTATCTTTATAAAAAGTTTATCGGTAAAGTAAGTTGGTGCTTCGTATCGCCCAACCGCCAAGCCGCAGAACGTTACAAGTAATACCTACTGCTGAAAAAGGAACAAAAAATATGTTGACAAGAACTAATAACAGAAAAATTCTTTTTTTAACTCTTATAATATTGTCTTTATTGACAGATTCATGTATTCCTAAAAGAAAAACAGCAAAAGAATACGAAGAGCTTGCAGACAAATACTTTACGGCAGCAAAAGAAAAAAAAGCTGCAAAAATTATGGAGAAAGCAGTAGAATTAGATAATAAAAATCCAGACCTATATGTTAAGCTCGCAGAAATGTATTCCTATTCACTCAATACTGATAAATTCAAAAATTATAAAAAAATAGAACTTACATATAATAAGGTAATGGATTTAGCTCATTGGTATGAGCCTGGACTTTTATCACGAGCAAATTTTTTCTATAGTAGAAGTGAATACAGAGAGGCATTAAGGGATGTTGATAGTTTACTTTCAAGATATAAGACTAATACGGATGCATATTTATTGAAAGGTAAGATATACTACGAAAAAAAGGATACTACAAATGGAAACGCAGTTTATCGTTTAGCATTAAAAAATGTGCCTTCAAAAGATTTACATCAAATTTACCAAGACAAAGCTTATTATGAATTTAACTTAAGTCTTTATAATAACGCCATCGCAGACTATCTTACTGTATTAAAATTAGTGGGGGGAGTACGATTCTATTCATATTGTGAATTAAGTTGGGCATATTATTGTATAAGTAAACGAGACAGTTCTTGCTACTATAATGATTTATGCGATAAAAAAATACTCCATTACAAAATCGATAAAGAGCAGTTGAATAGAGCTTGTGAAAATAAATAAAGATTGTAGACAAATTATTTAGAAAGTAGGCACATACTTGTAACAACGGCTTGCTCAGCAGTTGGGCGACAGAGGTAAACAAAAGTTTGTATCTTTAAACAAAGTTTTATGGTAAAGTTAGTTGGCGCTTAGTATCGCCCGACCGCCAAGCCACAGAACGTTAGCAGTAATAACCCAAGGGACAGTATGACAGATTGGAAGCAAGTCGTTATTGACAAAATTCGACAACAAATTCTTGACGAACACCCAACAACTAACAATTTTGCTTTACCCGACAATCTTTCGAGAAAATTAAAAACATATATGTCCCTTCGCGAAGACTTAATTCTATGCATAAAGATTGCAACTGAATTAAAGAATCTAGTAGAAAAAGGACCTAAAGACGACACCCAACATATTTTGACCGCGTTGTGGTCGTCAATGATTATAATATACGGCAAGTGCTTTACTGACGCTTCAAAAGCCAAAAAGAGTAAGCTTGAAATAAAGCATATTTTGACACAGGGACAATCTTCGCTGTTGGACATTCATGAAAAAATAATGGACACAAGACATTCTTATATCGCACACCGAGGCGACAATGAGAACGACCAATCAATTGTATTTTTTAAACAACCTAAAATACGGACAGAAAACCCGTATACTGAATATCAAATTAAATCACTACGTGCTAATAATTTTGGAATTGAAAATCTTGAACGCTCTTTAGAGCTATTGAATACAGTTTATTCACATGTAGACCAAAAATTACGGAAGGACTGGGAAAAAGTTCATAACGATGTTATGACAAAATATTCGCCCGACGAACTGGCAGCGTGGCTTATAAAATAGTGGCGGTTACAACTGCTAACAACGGTTTGGGCGGTAGCTTCCTACAATAACACTAAAAACTTTCCATTATATTTGCCGCGCTAAAACCCACCAGAAATGAGGAGATTGATTCCGGCAGTATGTTTATTGTTTCTTTTTAACGGAATGATTGCGCAGGAGCAGGAAGAAAATAAAAAAGGCAGCGACAAAGAAAAGAAGAAGAAAAAAGAGCTGCGCGAGCTTAGTCCCGATCGCCCACACCAAACAGAATCTACACACACGGTTGATGTGGGCCACATTATGTTTGAGACCGACCTTATAAACAATACCTTTTATAATAAGGATATGCCACATAGCTCAACCACGGGCTTGTTCTTTTTTAACTTTAAAGTGGGCATTCAAAAAAGAATGGATATAGAAGTAATCTCTACCGCGCTTTCTTTTACACGTTATGAAAACGCGGCTCTTCCTGCAAGCCACGATGCCTTTGCCGATCTTACCTTTAGGTATAAAGTAAATATTTTTGGCAACGATTCGGGTAAAACAAGCCTGGCCATTATGCCTTTTATAACTACCAGCAATTTTTTTGTCGATAAGCCCGTAGCCAGAACCGGGGGACTTTTTATAAATGCAGAAAGGCAATTGCCGCGCGGCTGCGAAATAGAATATACCGGCGGTTTAACTTCGTTTGCCCTCGACCCGTTCTTTAAACAATACGAGTGGTTCTCTACCGTAAGCTTTACCTACCCGCTTTATAAGTCGCTACACCATTTTGTAGAAATAAGCGACAGGCTGAATGAGTTTAGCAACGTGCGCAACAACTACTCATTTGACAGCGGCTTTACTTTTACCCCTACCAAAAACAACCAGTTTGATATGGGCTTTTATTATTTTGTGCCTGTAAAAACATTGTACATTTTTGTAGGGACTACTATACGGATATAGCATCAAATATTTCCAAACGGAGGCTCGTTCCAGGCTTGTCCCCTGTCTACCACCGGGCGCACTTTTTTTATCCGGCAGCTTACGGTAGCAAGCAGCTCGGCAGCTTTTTCCTCGCCATGCCGTTCGCGTATGCGGCTCCTTATCTTTTCTATCTTCTCGCCTGTGCTTAGTATTTCTGTTACCTCGGCATAAATCCTTGCCCCTGCATAATCCCTGGCTCTTTCGCCGGGCAGGTAGGCCATAAAAACAACTGCTTTGTTTTCTTTAATATTTTGTAATGTTACCGATACGGGGTCGCTTATCTCAAATTCAACATGCTCGTTATCGGCAAGCCTGGGGGTGCCCATAATGGCTATGCTGGGCTCTCCGTTGGCGTTAGCCGTGCAAAGCAATTTATCGTGGTGCTTATTAAAAAAATCAGCCAGCAACGCAGCTGAAATCTCATCTGCTTTATTTTCTTCTTTCATACCTAATTTATTTATAAGATACAAATTGTATCTTTTAGCAAAGGTATTGCTTTTTTCTAATTAAGTACAATATGTATCTTATTTTTGTTATTTTTGTTTATGCGTAAAAAATCAGTCACCGACGAACAAAAAAGTGCAAGAAGGCGCGGAGATGAATTACTGGAAAGCCTGTTTGATGCCACCTTTAAGCTGATGCACGAGGTAAGGCACACCAACCTCACGTTTCAGCAAATTGCCGAAGCCGCAAAAACCAGTCGAACCGTTTTGTATCGCAGGTGGCCCACTACGTTTGATCTGCTGCAGGATATTTATACATACAAAGCCCAAAAGTTGTTTGAAGGAGAATTTTTCGATACCCTTAAAAACACAGGCAGCCTGCGGGGCGACTTGCTTCAGCTGCTTAACGTTTACCAGGGCGTTTATACCGAAATTGGCGCAGAGGTATTGAACAACTATTATTACATACGCATGCAGGATAAAGAGGACACTAAAGAGCCTGCCATACATACACGCGCTGCAGACAAGCACCTGGGGGCTGTAAAAAAAATACTAGTGCAGGCAACAGAAAGAGGCGAGAAAGTAAAAAAGCTAAGCCCCATTACCTTAATGCTTCCTTTCGATGTGATACGAATGGAGAACCTGATCAGGCCAAAGCGTATTGGTAAAAAACGCCTGGAAACCATGGTGGATGAAATATTGCTACCGGTTTTTGCCGGATGACGAATAATATTGAATTTAGGGCTATGATTTTAAGAAGAGCAAAACAAGCGGAAAAAGAAACCATCTGGGAAATTATACAATATGCTATCGAGCAACGAAGGCTTGACGGCAGCCGGCAATGGCAGGATGGCTACCCCAACCCCGATTCTATACAAGACGATATGGATAAGGGATATGCCTATGTGGTGGAAGAAGACGGAACGCTTCTTTTGTATGCTGCCGTTATATTTGAAAAAGAACCTGCCTATGAAGAGATACAGGGCAAATGGCTAAGTAATGGCGATTATGTGGTGCTACACCGTGTGGCGGCATCGCCGCTGGCAAAAGGTAAAAACGTTGCCACCAAATTCTTTCAAATGATGGAAGGCCTGGCTGTGCAAAACAAGGTATACAGCATAAAAGTAGATACCAACTTTGATAATATGCCCATGCTTAGAATTATGGAAAAGCTTAACTATACCTATTGCGGCGAGGTATTTTTTAGAGGCAGCCCCCGCAAAGCCTTTGAAAAGGTATTGCCCAAGGATTGAGTTCTCTACTTAAAAACACTTTTTGCCAAATGGCAAATGCTACAAAAATTACGTTCACTAACTTGCAGCTATGGAAGAATTTATCAATTACATTTTACACTTTGGCCATTTAAACCAGCAGCAAATCGATTTCATTTCTAAAAAAGCTCAGGTACTGGAGCTGCCTAAAGACGCGTATTTTGCCGAAGCGGGAAAAGTTTCTAAGCAGGTAGGCTTTCTGGTAGAAGGCGTTATAAGGGTTTGCTATTACAACAACAAAGGCGAAGAAATTACACGCTATTTTGTTGATGAGAACCATTTGATGTTCGACTGGAAAAACTTTGATGCAAGCATTCCCATTTCAGAATATCTGCAGGCCGCTACCCCTTGCCGGCTTATTGTATTTTCTGCTACTGATTGGAAAGAAATTTCAAATACCATTATGGGCTGGGAGGCTATCATTCAGAAAATAAATACAAAAAACCACGCTGAAAAACTGGAGCGAAGAAGCCCTTTGGTGGCGCAGGATGCAACCACGCGCTATCTTGGTTTTATAGAAAGCTTCCCGGGCCTGGCAAACCGTGTTCCGCTGTCATACATAGCCTCTTACCTGGGCATCACACAATCTTCTTTAAGCAGGATACGAAAAAACATCCGCTAGATCATTTTTTGCCAAATGGCAAATGCTTTTATTTTTTAATGGCCCACTTTTGTATCATCAAATTTTAAAACCATACAAAATGAAAACAGTACTTATTACAGGAGCCAACAAAGGCATTGGCTTAGAAGTGGCCAGGCAAATGGCACAACAAGGATATTATGTTTACCTGGGCAGTCGCAGTTTGCAGCTTGGCTTAGAAGCTGTGGCGCAGCTAAAAGCACAGGACTTAAGTAATACAGAAGCCATAGAGCTGGATGTAACCAGCCAGCAATCGGTAGACGCCGCCCGCATGGAAATAGGTAAAAAAACAGAAGTGCTGGATGTGCTGATTAATAACGCGGGCATTAACGGGATAAAATTTAATGGAGATGTGCCTGTTATGCATACTGCCACAGGCACAGGTGTAGATGTATTTAAAGAAGTGTATGAAGTAAATGTATATGGCGTTATACGCGTCACCCAGGCATTTTTAGATCTGTTGAAAAAATCGCCGGAGCCGCGTATAGTAAACGTAAGCTCAAGCCAGGGCTCACTTACTTTGCACAGCGACCCTACGCATATCTATTACAAATTTAAAGGCGTTGTGTACCAGTCTTCCAAATCGGCATTAAATATGTATACGCTTGTTTTGGCATACGAGTTAAAAGACACAGCTTTTAAAGTAAATGCAGTTAGCCCCGGTTCTACCAAAACAGATTTTAACCGCAACCGCGGATCAGGCTCTGTTGAAGATGCCGGGAAACGCATTGTAAAATATGCCCTCATTGATAAAGACGGACCTACAGGTAAATTCTTCTCGGAAGATATAAACCCTGAAACAGGAGAAATTCCCTGGTAAGAAGGCTGCTGCATTTGGACTTTTCAGTACAGTAAAATTGGACTTTTTAAGAAAGCACGCTGAACTTTTTATGAGCAACTTTGTATCATAAAATTTAAAACCATGAAAAATTCAGAAACTACCGCGGGCAAAGCCTACATTATTACCGGCCCAACATCAGGCATTGGCTACGAAACAGCATTAGAACTTGCCAAACATGGCACCGTTATTCTTGTAGGGCGCAACCTTGAAAAACTAAAAGAACTACAAAAAACCATACAGGCAAAAGGGCAAAGCGCGGTGCCGGTAGTTTGCGACATGTCGGATATGACAAGCGTAAAACATGCGGCACAGCAAATAACAGCGCTTAATTTACCAATTGTTGGGTTGTTGAACAACGCAGGCATTATGCCGCAAAAAGCAACTAAAAGTGCACAGGGCTGGGATATGACCTTTGCTACCAATCACCTCGGCTTATTTTTATTTACCGAAGCGCTTGCGCCTCACCTTCCTGATGGAGCAAGGGTGGTTAATATTGCTTCGGCCATTGAAGACCCAGAGCGTAAGCCTGCCAAAATTATGGGAATGAAAGGGGGGCGTTACATCTCTGCAGAAGCAAGTGCCCGCGGCGAGTGGAAAGCAGGCGGCGCCAAACTAGCAGGTATAGATGCATACGCCACTTCCAAGCAATGTGTGCTTGCTGCTACCATGGCCCTTTCGAGAGAGAACAAAAGGCTGCGCTTTATTGCCGTAGAGCCGGGCATTAACCCGGGCACCGGCCTTGGCGCAAGTGATACCCCTGCTATTGTGCGTGCTATATTCGGCTTCATTCTTAAATACCTGCCTCCTTTTTCCAGGTACAACAGCACACCAAAAAAATCGGCGCAGGTCATTACAAAGATCATAACCGATGAAGCGGGCAAAACAGGTATTTATTATGATGAAAAAGGGCAGCCTATGCTGGGCTCTGATACCGCGCGCGATTTTAAATTCCAGGAACGCGTTGTTGCCGAAACCCGTGCCTTGTTAGCAAAGTATAATTAAATTTGGGACACTTAACATGAAGGATAACACAACTCATATGCACTATGTTGGCAAAGAAATTTCGCCCGAGCAGTTTATTGCCGAACATACGTTTGTATATGTTATAAAATGCATCATGAACCTGTATGACGGGAACGAGCACACAGCATTGAAAGCCGGAGAATGTTGCATTGCCCGTAAAAACCGACTGGGGCGCTTCAATAAGATGAAAGTGGACGGCGAGCTGGAAAAAGTATTTGTCTTTTTTGATGAAGCCTTCCTCAAACGATTCCAGGAAAAGCACAAAAGCAAAGTCGCAAAATTCACGCTGTCTTCAACGCTTATAAGCATACAGAAAAATGAGCTGATGCCCGGTTTTATTGAGTCGCTAAAGCCTTATTACAGCCACGGAAAAATAAAAGATGCCTTTGCCGAAGTGAAGCGAGAAGAATTGATGATCATTTTATTGCAGCAACAGCCTGAACTGGCGGGCTTGTTTTTCAACTACGGCATTCCTGAAAAAATAAACATCGAAGAGTTTATGAACCGTAATTATAAATTCAACGTTAGCATAGAGCGTTTCGCTTATTTAACGGGACGCAGCTTATCTGCATTTAAGCGTGATTTCAAAACAACGTTCAATCAAACGCCCAACCACTGGCTGGTAGAAAAACGTTTGCAGGAAGCGCATTTCCTTATCGGTAAAAAGAACAAAAAGCCTTCTGAAATTTATCTCGACCTGGGCTTTGAAGCTTTATCGCATTTTTCATTTGCGTTTAAAAAATTGTTCAACATCACGCCTACTGAGCTGGCAGAGCAAAAGAAACCGGCAAAGCGCTAAGGGCATTCTTAATAAAAAGACAATGTAAGGCCATTCTATATTATTAGGCTCTTTTTCATTAAATACTATCTTTGCCGCAGTTTTGAAAAAAGAGCAAAAACATATCCTCTTATATGCAGTAAAAGTAATTGTGCTCTTTGCCCTGTTTTTATGCGTGCCTGCATTTGCCAAAGCACAGGGCACCGATCAGGAAAACACCTATAAAGGTGTATTCTCTAATAAAGTAGATTCTTTAGAGAAGTGGAGCGTGCATTTTCAGCTAACCGATATCTGGCAAAGGCATCCTTCTTTCAATGCAAAATACTCGGGCAAAAACAGCCTTATGACAAATGCAGAGAGCGCCATGTCGGTAACATCAACTTTGTACTTTGGCAGAAAGCTTTGGAAAAATGCTTCTTTCTTTATTGACCCCGAAATTGCAGGCGGTAGAGGCTTAAGCTCTGTATTTGGTATGGCAGGTTCATCTAACGGGGAGACCTTTCGTGTAGGCAGCCCGGCACCGGCTGTGTATATGGCGCGTTGTTTTTTTGAACAGCACATTGCCCTCCGAAAATCGCAAACCGAACACCGCGGCGGAGATCAAAACCAACTGGCCAACAACATACCTTCATCACGCATTACTATTTCAATCGGTAAATTTAGCTTGGCCGATTTTTTTGATGATAATGCCTACAGCCACGATCCGCGCAGCGAGTTTATGAACTGGGCCTTGATGGATAACGGCGCCTGGGATTACCCTGCTAACACGCGTGGTTATACCTGGGGCGCAGTGGTAGAATTAATAGAGCCAGGTTATTCCATACGTTTGTCAACCGCCATGGTCCCGAAGAATGCAAACGGCCCTGTATTCGATTCTCATATTGGCAAAGCCAACGGAAACACTGCCGAGTTTGAGAAAAAATACAAGATAAAAAACCGCCAGGGCAATTTAAGGTTCTTAGCTTTTGCCAATTTCTCTTCAGCGCCTACATATACCAATGCCACCAACGAGCTTAAAAAAGGCGACAGCTCTTTAATACCCGTTATTAGCGGCCAGATTCCGGGACTTATGTACGGTGCTTTAAAATATGGTTTTGGCATAAGCTTTAACCAGGAGCTTGCTAAAAACATCGGTATGTTTGCACGTGCCAGTTGGAACAACGGACAAACTGCAACCTGGGCCTTTACGCCTATCGATCAGTCGGCAAGCATAGGCATTCGTATAAAAGGAGAGATCATCAAGCGCAAGCAGGATCATTTTGGCATTGCGTATGTGGTAGACGGAGCCTCTGCTGCACACAGAAATTATTTAAATGCCGGAGGCTATGATTTTATGCTGGGCGACGGCAAGCTACCTCATTATGCACTGGAACAGATTATAGAAACTTTTTATAAGGTAAAAATGACTCCTTGGCTTTGGCTAACCGGCGATTACCAGTTTGTAATGAACCCGGCCTATAATGGCGACAGGGGGCCTGCGCATATCTTTAGCATACGCACACACGTAGAGTTTTAATACGATTGCCATGCTGAACTTGTTTCAGCATCTAAGAGATTCCGAAACAAGTTCGGAATGACATTGTAATATATTTATATTTACAAATGATTTTATCCATAATAGTAGCCGCAGCAGAAAACAACGTTATTGGAAAAGACAATACGCTTATATGGAGTTTGCCTGCCGACATGAAATTTTTTAAAGACACCACCAAAGGCCACCCCATTATTACCGGCAGAAAAAACTACGAATCAATTCCTGAAAAATACAGGCCCTTACCCGACAGGACTAACATTGTCGTTACCCGTCAACCGGATTATAAAGCTCCGGGTGCTATTGTGGTAAGCTCAATTGATGAAGCCATACAATATACAAAGCAACATTTTGCAAACGAAGAAGTATTTGTAATTGGCGGTGCAGAAATATATAAGCAAACTCTATCGTTGTGTGATAAGATTTACCTTACCCGCATACACCATAGCTTTGAAGGCGATGCGTTTTTTCCTGAACTGCCTCCAACCGATTGGACATTAACGGAAGAGAAAGAGCATCTTGCCGACGAGAAAAACAAATACCCTTTTACATTCCAAACCTGGGAGCGTAAATAAATTTTCTTTCCAAAACAGAACGCTGATAACGCAGATCATTTGATTAGCGCGGATAACATATTTAATTATCGTTAAACAAAGTAATCTTCCTTTATTCTTTACAGTTTATCTTTATCGTGCTTTTTAGGGTCCATCATCTCCATCAGCTTCAAGCCTAATAAGCCATCCATAGCATTGCCATTGTTACCGCCTATTAATACATCCGGAATCAATTTGATATTTCCTTTAGAAAGCTCTTCGGTAATTTTATAACGAGTAAAGTTTTCTCCGCCCAGGGCTTTTACAGCCA
>Ga0134128_10000162_pt1 | contig 95344 bp, 81 predicted proteins | sample KB31754_FD_96462 | JGI IMG/M metagenome (GOLD analysis project Ga0134128, IMG submission 96462) | Terrestrial soil microbial communities with excess Nitrogen fertilizer from Kellogg Biological Station, Michigan, USA - KB3-175-4 | ecosystem: Environmental > Terrestrial > Soil > Unclassified ... | reverse complement strand
TACCTCTGCCGGTACCTAGTAATCAAAAAATGAATGACTATTTAAAGGAAATTGCCGCCGTTTGTGGTATTGATAAGGTACTTACTTCACACATTGCCCGGCATACATTTGCCACAACTGTAACATTGAGCAATGGCGTACCGATAGAATCCGTGTCAAAAATGTTGGGGCATTCATCATTAAAGCAAACACAACACTATGCCAAAATCCTGGATGTGAAGGTTAGTGCTGACATGCTTGTCCTTAAGAAAAAATTAGAAATTGGCGATCAGTATGGTAAACAAAAAAGTTTTTGATTGACTAAAAATTTATGGTCACTATTTGAGTACTAATGGGCTCACAAAGTATAAAAGCCACTGGATTTCAGTGGTTTTTGTTTTGTTTGCGTTCACCATCGTAGCAGTTATTCATTTTTCAACTGTAAAGTCGTGTGAGTTCAACATTGTTTTAGTATTCTGCGATTTTACATTCTTTATTCATTATGTCGTATTGGACTGTTTTATACTTTACATTGTCTTTTCGTGTTCCATTCTGATAAACGACATTAACTCTTTCATTCCTACCAATCTTAGAAGGCACTACATTTATTTTAATTGTATCACTTTTTTTAGGTGATAGGTTGAAAGCAATATTTTTGGGAATACCTTCATGTTCATATCGAACTTGTTTTTCCGGTCCCGTTTGCATCATTCTAAATAACTTAAAAATTTCATCAGCTTTTTCATTGTACAAAATTTTTCCTGTTTTGAAATCAAATTCCGTTGTACCGAAGGAACCAATTATTTGGTCTGTAGTTACTTCATTAGAAGCTGGGTCAAGGTTTTCATACTCGTCAAGAATAAAGCGAGTTTCCACCCCAATCAGATTATAACGTTCAAGTATTAACTCGTTCCTAATCGCAAAGTTTTCTCCAAACTTCTTTTTCTGAACGCTCGGATAGATAATAGCTTCAAAATTTCTTTCTGAAACTACCGGATAAAATAGTTGCTCTGACGATAACAAGGCACTAAAAAGATAATCCCTTGGCCTGCTTCTGTCTACTTCTAGGCTGTAGGCATCTACGAAAAAATCTTCTAAAATATAATACACCTCTTGAAGCTGATGCTGAATTTTTGGATTTTCTGTTTTGTCCCTCATTATTACCAGGCTGTTCACCTTTGCATTTGGCTTTAACTCATAATGCGATAGAGTGATTACGTCACCATGCTTTGGTTTTATTTCCCAATATGCACCTGCTTCGCTTGTGGCGCAATACAGTACTTGCTGATTAGGGATATTACAACGTCCAAATCCGCAATATTCAATTGGTGGTGCAAGTAACTGGGAAATGTCCGTTAGGTAACTCAATTCTTTCCCCTGTGCGGCTAAAATCTTATTGTTATTTGATATTCTTACTACTCGCTGTGGTGGTTCTTGTGTATTACCTCCAATCTTCAAATTGAAAAACTTAGCTATATCTTTTTTAAGGCTTTCAAATTCGCCATCAGTTAAGTCTTGGACTTTCCCAAATAGTGATCGGTAATGGTTCAATTTTTCCACTATGTCCTTAGTCGAATGCAGATTTAATTCTTCTTGATTTGTCTCGTTATTGGCAATTTTTTCAATCATGGTGATGCCGGTTAAAATAGTGGGTATAGAATCGCTTATTATATGCCGCAAAGGTATAGGTGATGTGATATAAAACAATATTCACAGAAATACGTACAAATACAGGCAGTTTTTTTTCTGTCCATATATTTAGCCCAAACGTCCAAGAAGTTCACGAGAGAATCGGAAGCTTGCTACAGTAGCCGCTTTGTTATTTTTCTGTTTTCAGTTTGTTTTCTAGCTAAATCTTCACTTTCCCAAAGAAATGAGAATAGCTAATCCATGTTTCTTACTTTCTATAATGGGTAATAGGGTCTCTTGGGATTTCAGGGGGTATAGTACCATTTTTGCACAACGTAATAAACTGATTCTTTGATCTAATATTTAATGTAGCTAAATATTCTGTTGCTTGCTGATAATTCCAAAATTCTTTCTTCTGATTAGCTATCCTTTGGGTTCCAAGAAATTCACCCCAGCTTTCAAACTCATGGTAGGCTTTATCTGGTGCTGCGGGAACATTAACAGGTCTTTCTCCACTTTTACTCCAGTTTACATATTCTTGCCAAGTCTTAATACCAATTGTTTGTACATAGGCTTTAGCGTGTTCGTAAGATAAATTCGGTTTTTTCTGATTTTGAATATTTCCAGTTCCCAGCCAATCACTTATGCCGTTCCAACCAGTATACTTATATATATTATGAGGTTCATGTGGTATCGTTTTAGGGCGTTTGCCGCTTTTTAACCACTCTTTGTAATCATCTGTATTCTTTAATCCTAATTTCCGCATGTATGCCCTGGCTTTTTCAAAAGGCAGAAAACTGAAACCAAGCCAGTCGGCCCAATTTACCCAGCCTTTATCTTCATAAACTCTGTCAGGAATAAATGGAATAAAGGAGGGGCGCTTACCAGCATGGCTCCATTCCTGCCACTCCTCTCTTCTTTGAAATTGTAGTTTACGGGCATATAACCTCGCTTGATTAAAAGGTAAATAGCCTGGCAGCACTTCGGGTGGTATATTTTGCCAAATACCTGCTTTTCGGCGTAAGAAACTTAGAAACTTAATGTTTCGATATCTGCATGTTTGAGCTATGCTAAGCATCTTTAAATACTCTTTGAGGCCATGTTCACCAATTTGTCCTTTTACGCCTCTCCTGTATTGAGCAAATGCCTTAACTGCGGCTTCTGCATTGTTATTATTCCAAGGAATACCATCATGACATAAGAATGTCCAAAGCTGCTCCCAATGTTTTTGAAATCGTTTTGCATATTTTTTAGAGAGTTCACTTTTATGCGGAGGTTCTATAAACTGCCGGAAAAAATGTTCAGTATCCTTGAGGTGTTTTTGAAGATGTATCTTGATTAATCCATAGCGGTCAATTGTACTGATGATTTTACGCAAAAGCGTATTAAATCCAACAACTATTGCTTTATATTCCTCATCAAATGGATTCTTAAATAAATCATCATTTAAGTCTCTTATGAAGTGAATAAGGCACTTCTGCCTCTGGATTGACAAGGATTCGTATGCGGGAAAAAAATCCGTAACAATAACCCCTTTATAATCTTTCAGCCATTCGTGTAAAAAATTGCCTTCTCTTGTGTCTGCGTAATGATAGAAGACTGTATGTGTTGTAGCAAATACCCAAACATATCCGCTCTTATTCTCCAAGTGAATAGATGTCTCATCAATGTGGATTACCGGGCTGTGCAGAATCGTTTTCCAGATGTAATCCACCTCGGGTTGCCACTCTTTCCACCATTTCTCTTTACGCATAACGAGATACATTGGGCTTATCCATATCCCAAACTGTTCCTGCATGATCTTACTGATCATGTAATTACTAATGTTATAGCTTAAGTATAAATTTGTTGCATAAGCAAAAACATTGCTACCGTATTGAAACCTTCTGAAGTTATGGTTATTGTATTGTTTATAGCATTTACCACATTTTGCTCTCGTTGCCTGATATTCTATTACATGTTGCCTAATGCCGGTTGCTGTAAACTTCAAATCAGTTTGCCGCAATATTATTTTCTTCTTGTACTGATATACTTTCGGCGAGCCACATTTCGGACACGCATTTAGTGGAGGGAGCATGATAACCTCATTTACTTTCTTCGGCTGCCAAACCATGACACCCTTCTTATTCGTTTTTGGTTTTTGTCCAGTAGTAGCCGCCGGAGATATAGTCTTCTTATTTTTCAGATAAATTTTAGATCGTTGATAGTCGAAGTAGGCAGCCTTGCTGATAAACTGAAAATCCTCGCCTAGCTGGGGATTGTTTTGGAGTTTATACACGCTCTGCTTTTTCATCTCGGAAACCTGCTTGACATTTGTCTGTTCAGCACTAGTCGCTAAATGTGCAAACCATTTTTTTACTATTAGCAGAGCTTTACAATCGTCTAAGTTGTATTGAATAAGATTATCCTTTACAATCAATTCTTTGCTCTTTTCCCAGCTTTTACGCCATTGGATGCTCTGTAGTCCATCAGCGCCATCAATGCTCCATTTATAGCCCAGAAAACGGGTTAATTCCTTTAGTCCGTTACTGTATATAGGCGGATAAACATGAGTCCTTAAAAACCCTAATAAATTGACCGTTTGATGCTCTACATCAGCAAAGTCTTTTTTAAAGCCTGCCCACTTTCTCTGTACTTGCTTAAAGCCTTTAGTTTCGTAGCTGCCATAGTGATAAATTGAAGCTTCAGGATATTGGCTCAACAGACCGAATAAATTGGTGAATATCTCTTTCTCGTCCTCTTTTGTATTAGCCCAGAAAGAATAGCTTTTTTCTTGTTTGCCTTCTTCTGCAATTAGTACACCAATAAGGTATACCCATCCTTCATCAGGTAATCCTTCAAAGTCGATATAAATAGAAGCAGTTGTGTCTTTTATGTCTGGGGGATATAAAACAAACGTTTTTTGTTCAGTAATGGCTAACGCTTTTAACTCCCACAAGTAATTTGTTGATATCTGTGGATGCCTTCTGCGTCTTCTAGGACGAAACAAGTGGGATAGTTGGGTAATTGAATAAACGCCTTTCTTTTGGAACTTGAGAATTACTTTGGATGACATTCCCGATAGCAAACTAATGCAGTCTCTTTCTTTTAGCTTTTTATAGCATGCCTCCTGAAACTGGCATTCCGGGCAATGAGCATTCCTATAAAATGCAGGTGGATTGTCTGTGTTGATTATGACTTGCGCATCAACAAATAGTGCTTGTGACTTCTTAGAATTTAAATTTACCCGTAGACTCGAAGTTTGTTGATTACCATATTTGATAAGTATATCTTGTTGAGCTGTTTTGTTGATTTGAGGTTTGCCTTGACAAAGGGCGATCAAAACAAGCTTATCCGTAGCGGTAAAAGTAGTAATGGGAAGTGTTAACGGGACTTCAAAAGATATGGGTATATCCTGAAGAACATCTACCTGTTCATCTTCAATCTTCGAAATTTGCCATGCTTTGTAATGGCAGTGGAGCATGGCATGTAATATGTTCCAAGTTGGCTGCATTGCCAGTACTTTTTGTTCATATTGCAAAATTAATAACAAAGGCAATTCATAGACGTATAATTTGCAAAAGCCAAGCCTTATTTTTGTACTGCCAATAAATGAGGCTATTTACATTTTGCCAGCTATTACATACAAATTCGGAATACCTACTTCGTTTTCGTCAACAGAGAAAGAACAATTTTGTAATATGCTCGTTAAACAAGGGAAGGTGAGAAACCCCTCGGTTGAGAAATTAAACAATTGCAAGGCGATATGTATTTGTATTGGCGATGATGAAATTATTTCCATTGGTGCTATAAAACCTAAAACAGCAATTGACTTCAGTAAGGCTAAGGCCAACTTACCGCACTTAAGTAAATCCTTTACTTGGGAGCTTGGATATTGTTATACAGATCCCAAACACACCGGGAATGGTTATTCGTCAACTATTGTAAAACAGCTAGTTGAAAGCTATCAAGGTAACTTAATGGCTACTACTGAACTTAGAGAAGATAATTCGATGCTTCACATTTTAGAACGTTTTGGTTTTAAGCAATTAGGACAAACATGGAAGAGTACAATACATGATGGAACATTAGCTTTGTTTTTACTCCTGTTTAAAAAATCATAACATGCCTAATTATGAAATGAAATTCTCAGTTGCAGACGCTGCCAGGGTATTTAAGGTAGATAAGAAAACGATAAAAGACTGGACTTATTTCTTTTCGGATTACATGAGTAAAGTTGCAAATCCTACAAAAGGAAAAGTGAGAGAGTATCAGATAGGTGATATGCGAGTGATGGCATTTATTTCGCAGTATTGGGAAGATGATCCGGATATTGAATATATTAAAATGGGACTAAACTCAAATGATCATTGTGAAAATGAATTGATTGAAAATTTGATAATTGAATTAACACCAATGTTTTTTGACCCACCTGAAGATATTGATGAAACATGGAAGCATGGTGTTTTATTTTGCGGCCTTGGTGAATTTAGCGACACTTTCTATTTGGCTAACTCATTTAAACAAGCGGGAGATAAATTAATTGACTCAGCATTAACTGAGGAGGACCCATGGGCATTGTTTTGCCCTGTTGTATATAATTACCGACATGCGACAGAACTATACATGAAAGCAGTTACGGGTCACTATCAGGCGCGACATAATTTACTTAAACTATATAGTAAATTTCAGAAAATGGTTGCAACGGAGTTTAAAGAAACTATTCCAGACTGGTTTAAAAATATTGTTATTGTGTTTAACGATTTCGATCCTGGAGGGACTACTTTTAGATATGGAGGCAAAATAAACACAGACGAAGTTTTTATCGACTTTCGGCAATTGAAATTACTAATGGGAAAAATGGGGAAGATATTTCAAAAGATAAGGGTACATCAAGGGATGCCCGATCCCGTAGTGTAGATGTTAAAAGTCGAACTTCTTTGCCAACTTTTTCCCTTTCAAAACCAAACTGCATACCGCAATGCGAATCTAAAATTTGTTTAAAGTACGCATGCATTTATATTTTTAGAAGGATTATCCAAAAGTATGTTATTGTGTCAATTGAGTAATGTGATTTGATATAAAAATAGCACTGTAATTATCACTGCCTAAATTTCCTTTATGCCTTAATACTTCCAAAGTCGCATCAACATTTTCATTTTCAAGCATTGAGTTAAAATCGGATTTATTAAGAAATCTATGAATACCGTCTGAACAAATAATAGCAGAAAAATTATTTCCAATTTTGGTTCTGTAAATCTCAGGTATATAGGAATTAGATTTCCCGCCTAAAGATTTCACCACTGTGTTTTTAAGTCGGGGGATTTCGTCAGCCTTAATAAATATGTTTTCGTCTTTTAGCAAATTGTACAAGGTGTGATCTTTTGTTTCATGCAATTCTTTGTCATTTTTTAATATAATCTTTACATCTCCAGTCCAAAATATATATGCCATACCTTGTGAAATCAATATTCCCCCAATTGTCGTTCCTGCATCATTAAGATTGCCCTTAATTAAGTTATGGGCTTTTTGAAAGGCATCAATAATCAACTCATCGCTGATGTCATTAAAATGGTTAAGAAGACAATTAGACATCGTCTCTATTGCAAGTTGAGCTGCAATCTCACCAAAATTATACCCTCCCATTCCGTCAGCTATCATGAATAAAGATTGCTCTTTATCGTTATAGCAGTAGGTAACATCCTCATTGGTTTCCCTTTGCCCTATTTCTGAAAAATGATAATAATTCATATTATACCGCCTCAATTGTCGTACCTCCGTGTTTAGTTACTCTAGGTCGAGTTAATATTTTTACAGGTCGCTGCATGATCATTTTGTCAGTTGACTTAGTTGCCCATAAAAATGCCTCTCCTGGCGATAGTGATGCTAAATCAATAGAATTTAATTCGCTGACAGGAGTTATTGATTTTTGTACATGCTTCAGCCATTGTGGGCTATTGAATTTGTGCATTATTAAGATACTACTCAATTCAATGATTTCGCTTGGCAAACTTGGTGGGTCTTGACTAGCAATTAAAATAGATACTCCCTTGTGCCTCATTTCCCTTATTGCTGTAACAATAGTCGTCGTCAAATCTTTGTTATTCATGTATTTGTGAGCCTCGTCAAAAACAATAAACTTATTGAATTTTTTTCCGGAGACATCTTTTATCCCCGAGAAAATATTAAGCATAATAACAAATAAACCTAGTGCCTCATCTTTTTCGATAAACTCATCTCTCAAATCAACAATTATCAGTCTTCCAGGTTTTAAATAGGTCTTAAGGGAGTAACTATCGTCTATATATTGAGATGCAAAACTCAATCGCTGCATTGCCAATGCTCTTTGTGCGTTCGTTAAAAGGATAGAATTTTCAATCCTGTTCCTTAGTTCCCCTAAAGTAATATTGGTCCTTATCTCCCTCATAATTGCTTTTAATTGTCGGATGTAAGTAGCATCGTTTCCAATCGCACCGAGCAGAAACATCCAATCTTGGATATTTAAATCATTCGAATTAAAAGCGATTTTCTCAACACTTATTGAAGGGTATTGAGACTTTCTATCATCGATCTTATCTACAGGAGTAAGTAATATTACATCATCCAGACTGTCAGGTTCTGCACCGTATTTTGCCCTTAATTGCTGAATTTCTTTTTCCTTGTCATTTGCATAAATCATAGAAGTTGCTTCTGGTGCATAGTCCATTGTATCGCTATAATGAAAAATCACACCAGCGAGTGGGGCTTGCAGATAGTTGATATTTCTGAATGACTTTAACATCATTTCAGTAATTGTACCAATAGTATAGCTTTTGCCACCTCCCTGTACGCCGAACAAGCTGATTGTATTTGTCTCATTGGAATCAAGCGCAATCGACTTCCCCTGCAATGTCTTCCCAAGTATTCCATATTGCAGACTATCTGATGTTTTTCCAATTACAATATCATATGCCGGGGGCGCATCAACAACCGTCTCTGAGTTTTTTTCAACTTTATTGTCATTTTCTTCTTCTTTAACTTCTGTTTCCGAAGGGGGCTCACTTACTATTGTTGGATTGGAAATATTTTCAGAATATACTTTCTCTGCTTCGGCTTGCTTCTTTATGACAAATCGCTGCTGAATAAACGGAGATAGCTCTTTAGTGCCACTGAAATAATCAAAGAATGCTTCATCTTCAGATATCTTTTCAAGTCTTTGAGTATTAAGATCGGATTCAGGGTCAAGTATCTCCTTAATTAACGACGATCCAAATGTGAAATAGGTTAAAGTAGAACTATATTCTTCTTTTTTATGACGTTGTGCTGCACTAAAATCGAAAATAATACCCAACTCTTTGAAGCCGATAGTAAATCCTAAATCGAGGTTATGTATAAAGCTAATGTAATGTTGGTATGTGTTTAAGCTAAGCTGTTCGTATCTCAATGCACGATTTATGTAAAACTCTAAAAGCGACTTAAGCTCTTTATTTTTTATCGCCCTGTCTAATCGGTCTTCGGTTGTGCTATTTTCAGGATCAAAATGGAATTTTAAAGCATGAATAGTATTGTTAATTTGCTCCTTCATTTTCAACTTAAGATCATCTGCCTCTGAAGTTGACAAATATTTTCTGCACTTAACCTCAATGACCATCATTTCGATAACCCTTTTGTCCACGTCTATACTTACCAATAGATGATCAGCACGACTTTTGCTCTCAGTACTTAATCCTTCGAACAGATCCTGATGTAAGTCGATGGGAATTAAAAATGAATTGGTTAGTATCTTTTTCTTCTCCAAAACTCTTTTCGTAAAAGCAGCGCCAACAACTTCAAATGCTTTGTTCTTACTCGAGTTTAATTGCATAATTAGGGAACTGCTAACAGCTCTCAAATCTTCAAGCAGCATTTTCAAGGTAGCATTGTTACTCTCTTGGTCAATAGAAATATCATACTCTTGAAAATGTGGCCCCAGCAGTCCAACAATTTCAGATGTTGGTCTCGTAGTCAAATAGCTTGAAATTCCGGTAACTTCTTCACCGGGAACATAATCTAACAAAAATGGTATCTCACCCTCTTTCCCAGGCAAATCATATATCTCAGGGCCAAGATTTTTGTCAAAGGTTATTACCCAGTCAGAATAATCGTGTATGTTGTTGATTAATACCTTATCAGCCTCCTTTAAGAGCAATGATGTAGCGGGAAGTGAATCTGTATATTTTGAAGCCAATGCGCCCGCTATAAAAACTTGAATATTCTCAAATATGGATATAGAAGTATCTGCTCGCTTATTGTTTGACTTATTGGGGTAGATGAATTTATTCCATTGAATCTCACTTCCATTTTCCGTGACTTCAATAGTTGGGTTAGTAATTAATCCATTTAAAAAGAATGAAACCTGTTGACCAATGGGCTTATATAATTCAGTTTTAGAAGGGAATGGGCTAATTACAAAACTTAAATGCGACCCAAAGTCAGACGGTGAATTTAGAAACTCATTAATCTGATTAATAGAAAATCGAAGTTTTGGAAACAGCCTATTATAAGATGGTTGAGAGAATGCTTCCGCTTCCTCCGACACATTAAATTCTGGATTTAATAAGTTTTTTAACCCTTCCCCATGGTCAATAATACTATCCTCGCCTTTGAAAAGTCGTATCTCATATCTTAGCTGCTTATGATCTGGATTTTGTTCTAATTCTACTAATGCGTTGGCAAATGCAGTAGCATCTCCGGCATTAAACAAGTTGATTACTAAACAATCTGTGTAAGGGTGCTGAGTTATATAGTTTCTTAAGTGTTTAATAATTAGTTTTTCAGAAACCTCGCTGTCTATTCGATTCTCTTTATCAATATTCAGAATTCGAGAAAGAAAAGTTTTGATCTGCCGATTTATTGAAATCAGTGTATTAGAACCAGAGCCATCATCGATGGGTTTTATATAAAGCCCCCATCCATATGCAAGTTCTCCGGCATATTGATACGATTGTTTTGATTCGGTGTCTATAAGTACTAGTGGGTTATTTTCTGGAGTTAATTCACCTAGGAATAAGCTGTCCAAATTGTTTATCCAATCTTTTCTGTATTTCGAATTACCTACGGTCTTTACTTCCCAATCATTAAAGAGATCAATTAAATTCACCAGCCAGCCTAATCGCAGAGGATGAAGTGGTGAAAGTAGTTTTACATTAAGTGGCTTATTATCATCTAGCCTTGTTTGAAGTGTTACGATATCTACCGATTGTAATTCTAACAACAGTTCATGTAGTTCCTTGGCTTCGTCGGTGTTTTCCGGTAGTAAGTTTTGAAAACGTTCTTTAAGATCATTTGTCCAAATGTGAAATTCATCTAAATAGGCGATAGCCAGATTGTAGAAATCGTTTAAAGAGGTAGTGAACAGCACACCGCTTTTATTGGATGCAGAATTACTTATTGATTCAAACAATTCTTTTCTAGCCTGCAATAGCTTTGGAGGTGCTAATTGATTTAGAATATCAGAAGAACTAAATTTTAAGGAATTCAGCGCAATTTGTGTTGGGTTATTAGATGCAACCGCAGTAACCTGACCAAGCTGATCAGGATATTTAAGGAATGTTTTTTCAACTAAATATAGTTTAGTTGACAAGTTAATCTGATAATCGTGTTTAGAATCAAACCGCACATGGTATGTTGCCTTGGTCGTTTCTGTGGGCTGCCCTATCCACTGAGCCGTGCCTTCTTCAGGAACAGGTTCCGATAGTTCTGCCCCCACTTTAAGTTGATCTATTCTAAACCTAAAGAAGGCTTGTATTACATTACTAAGCTTATCTTTTCTGAAGCTTTCACCATCTCGTTCTTCTTCCTGTGAGATAGTGAAATAAAAATCTTCACTGTCGCAAGTGAGCTTTCTCTCAATCGTAGATTTTGAAGCTGCGCTATCGGTGGCTTTTAGTTCTCGCCAGTGTCTTTCTACAGCATCATCTTTAAAGGAATCATCCGAATTTAAAACAACACCATTTTCATCTTCTGCCAAGACCTTTAAGAAATAGGTTCCCTCGCTTATAGTATTCGAATCTATAGAGACGTTTAAATCTTTATAAGGCAGTTTGCTAGCAGAGTTCTTAAATTTCTTCAATTCTTGAACAAACTCACCTGCTAAACCATTTGACGCCATCAATACAACTCTAAAAAATGCAAGCTCTTGTATGGTTTTTAGTTCAGGAACTGTAGTAATTCTTGCTTTGAATTTCCCCGCTTTCCCGGTTGGCACAACCAAGCATTTAACGCCATCAATGTTTTTAAATTCAGTTGACTTGAGATGCTCAACAGTTAACCTGACATTTTCTACATTCAAATCAGGTATTGGCCAGTTGGAAAAATTAAGCATCGGGAATTTTTCAGCAACTAACTTCACCAGATCTTTTCGATTTCTAATTTCATTGGCAGTTTTCAATAATGAAATGATGTCTTTCTGAATGGAGTTCTTTTCTAATGGCAAATCTTTAAGTCGCTCAAAAATCGTCCTATTAAAATCAGCTAATTTTTCACTGCTGATTGTATTAAAATTTAGCCTAGCTCTTGTTTTAGATTCCTCTGCGCCTAATAGCGAATCGGGGATTAACCCGAGCAAGTACAGGCTATTGCCAATTTCTTCTCTACTCCAGCCATTAATTTCAATAGCTATCAAAAATTGAATCCAATCATTTAATGGTATTTTGCCGAAGTAGTTGTATATCTCATCCACCAACGGCTTTGTAGTTGACGGAGCCTTACTAAGTAAGGTTTTTGCCAAATCATCTTCAATACCAACCAAACTAATATCCTTAAAAGTAGTATTGCCATAAGAATCCTCTGCCGCAGTTCTATTATTCGCAGGTATCAATACCAGTAATGGTTTCTCTTCATTGTTCCTGTAATTGATAAGCTTAGAAGGAGAGACGTGTATGTCATCGCCGATAATTTTATCCGACAGTATAAATGAATCAATGTTTTTAAAGTCAGTTCTGATTCGGGTCAATAACGGATACACTTGATCTTTTCCAAGACCAGTTATTTTTATACAATGACCTTTCGTCGCTTCGCTGAACTCGGTTTTGTATTTTCCAAGAATGAGTTCAACTATGTATTGATAATATTGAGTTGTAAATATCATGTCTTTTATATTTCGTAGCGAGGTCTGATTTTTTGAAGTATAAATGCATCGCTTAGGTCATTGTAAAATCCAATTTGCCGGAGTTTGTTTTTAAACGCTGAAACATTCTCTTTAAATGCTTGAATTGTGTTTAAATCAGCATCTTCAAAACGCTTGTCATCCAGGCCGTTAATAATTAGCCCGTACCGATCTTTAAATATCTGCATCAACTCTTCGATGGAAACAGCCTTTGAAGTCAAAGTATCGTTATTGCTTTCAAGCAAGTTCAATTGAGTAAGCGCCTCCAATAGTCTAGTGCCTAATACAAATCTGCGTGGGTTCTTCTTGCTTCTACCTTGCGCCATAAACCCACGTTCATTGTTTTTGTTCGACAAATTATCTATCATCTGGATGTGGTAGCGATATTGATAGTTGCCTCTAAGCCTCATCAACAATTCGATGTAGTTATTGTAACTTGAATCATCGTACACTGCAAATTCGTTTACGAGTTCTTTATCGTCCGCATCCCAATTCCCTGAAAGATTATCCCATTGAACCTGATAGTAACGTTCCAAATCATCTCGTTTATTGATAAGAGCATCTAGTGCGGCGTCAATATTGCTAGAGTTGGTTTTATCCAATTTTAGCATCTTCAAAGCTGTATTAATTTGAAATGTCGATTTTATGTACTCATATAACCCGTTATTCATTCTTTCTGAGTCAGAGCTAGCGACTACGGCAACTTTTGATTCGTTATCATCAGTTACATCTAAAACAATACTCCAATCATCTATTACATTTTGATTGCCATCCTTCACCATTTTAGGCAATAAATAAATGAGCTTTTGAATGTAAAGCGAAAGATGAAATGCAATAATAATTTTTAGATAATCCAGCAGTACGTTCCGAGGAATTATACGTTTGTAGAGAAGCAGCCTTTTTATATCATCGCAAAATAAATCCGCTTGCTTATCTAATATTGGCCTCACGTGTTGAATTCCTCCGCTACTTTGAACAAAGCCACCAGATTTAATGTCTTTTATCAACATTAATATTCCAAGGCTGTCAACGTCAATCCCTTCATATAAATTGATTTTGTTTGTGCTTTTGTCCCAACCCTCTGACAGAAATTTGCGAAGCTCATCCCTAACATTAGGAGAATGGTTCAGCATATAATATACTTGATCAGCAGTGTTGTAGTCACGTGCATTTGCAGCATTCCTCAGCTTATAACTTTCCAAATGGATAGGACGTAAGGAAGAAATTTTCTCTTTCTCTATTCTGCCTCTATTGACCATATTGAGAAGGTTGCAACGTAGCCAGTATTCGACAGCCTCTTGATTTTCTTTGAAGCCTACAACTTCTCCCCGGTCTTCAAGTACTTTGAAAATATTTTTTACAGCCTCCAAGTCAACTTCCTTTTTGGTTGCTGATAATGCGAGTTGTTTAGGTCTAATACCGTTTGTATTAAGCAACATAAAGAGATTTAATAGGATATTCTCAACATTCACTGCTTTAGCGTCTGCTGCGAAAATCAATTCATTCCTAAATATTGCTTCCTGTTGATTTAGTTTCATAGCTGAAGTGCCAATAAATTCAATGGTGAAATCTGTAATTTTTTATTTTCGTTATACTGAACCATGAAGAACTCCCGGTTATCTCTTGTAACTATTACATTGACAAACGGCTTGTTTTCAAGTAGATTTTTGAATATTTGAAGTTCGATGAAGCGTCCTCTTAAATCATTTAGCGAAGGGCTATAACCCTTACCAATGAAGTCAAGCATCTCATATAAGTCTAATGAAATTGATAGGCTGATTTTTTCGTCAGACCTACTTTTGAATACTAAACTGTCAGGTTCGTATTCCAAGTAATCAACCAAGTGGGACACTTTGTTTATGATCAGCTCGAAATCGGTAAGGGGAAATAATCGGAACGATTTGCTAAATGGATCACTTACATAAGAAGAAGACAATACCAAATACTTGTTATAAATTTCTGGTTTGTCGCAACCCTCGTTAAGAGATATTGCTTTAGAAACGTTTAATAATGTTGATTGTAAAAAACGCTCCTGCTTATCTGGCAAATCTACTGAAACTAACTTGTCGTAAAATGTAGCAACCGATCTGTATGGTAATCGTTGGTAAAAATTCGTTTTCCCTTCAAAAAACTGATGCCTTCTGAAAATCCTGTGCATCTCCAAGGTATGAAGTTGCTTGTCTTCTGTTTGTTCGTAGGACGGTGTAAATACTTTTTTAGCATTAAATTGATCCAGCAATGAAAAAACACGTTCGCCAAATTCCAGAAAATTCTTCGGTTTATGCTCTCCAAAGAATAAATCTCTATCTAAAGTTGGTGCCGATACCAGCGCAATATCAGTCTCACGCAGCATTTTAATTAACCTATCCTGATTGCCTTCATCGTTTGCGTAAGTATCTGTTATATTGAAATAATGTAACTTCCACCAATCTACTTTGCTATGTTGCAACTCTTCATATAGCCCTAGTATTTCATCGCAGTTATAATCTCTAGTCAATAGAAAAGATATAAATGACCGGAGATCACGCATGGTTATGTGAAGCTCCCGCTTTAATGCCACTGTACGTAACAACCATTCGAGACGGCTTATGATTTCATCACCTGCAGCCGTATCACTTAGAGTATCTACATTGTATTTTATGAAGCACTTTTCCGCTGCCGGACATTGATCGCATTTGTTCCAGAATTTCTTATCTGTTAATATTCGGATCTGTTTCTTAAATAGGCTTACCTCCAAGTTTTCAGATGCAACGATTGACCGCAAATTCAAGTTTATGATAAGCAAGCCGGACGGCAATTCTATTTTCCCACCTTTGTAGAAATAGTCTTCTATTACAGATGCTAATTGATCGAATTTCCCAGACATTTTTAAAAATTCAACCAACCTTCCCTCATTTATTGCAATAATTCGTCCCTCCGCAGCCCTGCTATATGAATTAAGGCCTTCAAATGGCTGGAAGAAGTCTGATAGCACCTGGTCATTCGCTACCTCGTCTTCATCCTGAGAACCATCGTAGTTACTTAGGTATGAAACTTGACCGATTGTAAATCTGGCACCGTTTCTATTTACCAAAGGCACTCTGTTACTTGCCTTCGCCTCAATCTTTCTAATGAATGCTGTCTTTCCATCTCCAGCATTCCCGGTAATAATTACCAACCTATATTTTCCATCTAACACGTCAGGAATCAACTTGCTATCAAGCTTTGTTGGTGTATATGTAAGGTCATCAAACGGATTTGTCTTAGACCCTGCTCTAGTTCCAGCGTTGCCATGTCTAGATTGACTAAATAGTGAATTAATGTAGCTAACAAATTGCCCATCTACAATTTGCTCACTGGTAGAAGAAGTCGTGCTTTTTTCAGCTGCTAAAATATTCGATTCGCCTACTGCGTTTAAGGCGCTAAGCATTTCAGCAGCATCACCGAATCGATTACGCTCCAGTGGACTTATTGCTTTGAATAGGAAGTCTGCAAATGGCTTTGATATATTCGGATTAACTTTATTGGGGTGATCAGGCTCCTTATCAATTTGTGGGATTTTTACAGATCCATTCCAAGGGTAGAGCTTACATGCGAGTTCAAATAGTGTTACGCCAAGAGCAAATGTATCCGCCGACTTATTCCAATTAACCTTGTAGTTGTCTGCAATCAAGTCAGGTGCTAAATACGGATGAGTACCCACATGCTCTCTATTATTCTCTAAAGCAGATGCTACATTAAAGTCAATCAGTACAAAACGATCTTCCTTATCAAAAACTATATTCTGAGGCTTAATGTCCCTATGGAACAAAGGCGGGACTTTGCTTTGCAAAACCACAAGAGCGTTAAGAATATCTTTTGCTACCTGATACACTCTGTGTAAAGGCAATCGCTTTTCCCCTTTAGCATAGTCTTTCAGATTTTCACCATCAAGATACTCCATCAGTGTATAGAACTGGCCGGATGGTAAGTTGCCATTCCATGCAAACTTGACGATATTGGGGTGGCTAATATCTTTCAAGGCCTCATATTCATCCATAACGGACGAGGCATGAACACTTTCGTGAAAAACTTTTAGCGCATAAATTGTATTGCTTTGGAGACTGTGTTTGACCTTGTAAACTTGTGAATATCCACCGCTTCCAAGTTTGCCATAAATAGTATAGTCTAAAATCCTTGAACCTATTTCAAATGATTGCTCGGTTGCGGTAATAGCAGTAGACTTTAATTCCTCTTTAACCGGCTCAATAAATGATTGCTTATTTAAGAACTCCTGCATTTCTTCCAGGTTGTCCCATCGGTCTTCAGGAGCTGTTCTGATACAATGATTGCAAAATTCATCAAGCCATTTTGGAAGAACAGGATTTATGGATGATGGAAGAAGGTTTTTAGGCAGCTTGCTGCCAAGCTTTATCAACTCGAAAGGTGAAGCAAATGGCACCTTGCCAACAAATAGCTCATAAGCCAAAACACCAAGCGAATATATGTCTGATGACCTATAAGAATCTTTCTGTAGCAGTTCCGCCGCATGGTAAGCGGTAGCTGTTTGCTCTGTGAGTGTGGCTTGTACCGTATAGCCATCAGTCTGATGATCTGCAAAAAAAGATTTGCCGAAATTGCCTAGACATGCATATCCTCCTGTCAAATAAATATTTTCTGGTGAGACATCTCTATGGAAAATGCCTACATCATGTGCTGCTTTTAGTGCTGTTATCAGATTCTCAATTATATCCAGCTTTTCTTTGAAAGTAAATGTTTTTCTTTTCAGTTCGGCCCTTAAACTATTTTCATCTAAGTAATCGGTTATCTCAAAAAAGCGATGATTTTCTTCGTCTATCTTAAACTGAACATTCAAGATAAAAGGATTGGTCTTTATTTTATTTAGGGCAGCATATTGGTTCTTTATCTGCTTTTCTCGTTTTTCTTTTTGGTCTTCAGGTAAACTTGGCAAATCAAGTGCGAACTCTCTTATCCTTTTTCTTATGGCAGACGTTACTCCCTTAGGTTTAGCGAGGTACTCAGTATAGTTCTGTTCTTGATCTAAGACTTCAATTATTTCGTAGCCCTCTACTTCTCTTTTTTGCTCCGGTCTCTTTTGGTGAGCAGTGCCGCAGATTTCATCACGGACGGCAATGTATATATCGGCTATATCGTTACTTGCTTTGCCTACGTTGTAGGGGTTAGTTATATGCTCAATCAGTTTTTCATCCAGTAAAAAAGTTGCCTTTATATGATCGCCCCAGATACCGCCTTTGTTCTGCAACGGATGCGACAGGGTAACCAGCGACTGCACCCATGCTTTACCATAAGATGAGTTCACCGTTTTGAGTTTGCTGGCAAGAACACGTGATTTAAAACCAACTGTTTTATGAGGGTTACGCATTTCCCGATCTTTATGATACCAGAAATTATCGTCTCCATCTAAACGGCCAGCATAGTCTTTGTTCTCTATGTTATAAATGGCATGAGGGGTAATAACCAAGCAGTCATACTCAAGGTATTGCACCTGTCCATTCTTAGGGTTAACGTTAGGTATCTCGATCCCTGGAAGTAAATAATAGGTGTCCGGAAGATTTGCTTTTAGAAATTCAAGCAATCGCTCCTCACCCTTATTTACTGGTCCTTGATACTTCCCGCAATATTTTATTTCTGCCATGATTCAATTTCTTGTTCAATAATGGATATTGCTAAAACTTCAATTCTATTTGCCTCAGTAAATGCCTCATACGCTTTTTTGACCATTGCATCAATATCTGCCTCTTCTTGCGTAGAAAATCGAGGTATCGGATATTCTACTAGCAAATCAGTGATAAAACCCAAGAGATTCGTTCCATATACAGATGATCTAAATAGTCTAAACCAAAGAGGTGAATTAAGAATTGCATGTAAATATCCAGAAGGTATTTTGGATTCATTCGGAACAAATCTCATCACATGTCCGGCAACTAGCTTTTCTTCCAAATAGCCATAAACAAACTTTGCTTTTGCAAATATTTCATTTTCTCCGAGTGTTCCTTGAGCGGGAATAAGAGTTGTTCCTTTTTTTACAATTTCCTTGTCTAAATTTTTCAAACTGCGTTTTGAAATTATTCGACCTTCTGGTTTAACGGAAAAAATATCACTTTGAGACAACAACTCTATTCCTAACTCGGGAGTTGCTTCTATTCTTTTAAATCTCGCGCCGTAGGACGGAGGTATCGCTAATAATGAACCTAGTTTGTCAAACTTCACAGACTGAAATACGTCGAGGATACTCTGCTTTCTTAAACCATAATTTCTAGCTCGAAAGGTTTTAGCATTTAAGTGACCGGACTGTATAATAAAAGTTGCTCCCACTTTCTTTTCTGTCGACGCAGAAAGAGGGATGAGCTTATCTTCTTCGATATTTAATAGTTCGTGCAACTTTAGATTGACCCTGGTCATTATATCATTTGCATCATCTCTTAGTTGATTGGCTTTTATAATCATGTCATGCGTCGTGGTAACCGTTGACGGAGACAATCTGGGTATCAAGGTCTTTCTCACAACAGGGGCTTCAATGTAGCGAATCGTTGACCCAGACGCATTTTTATTAAACTGTGACTTCCCATAGTTTGATTTTAAAAAAGCACAAATAAAACCATATTTAACGTTGTCATCTGGCATAAATCTGCAAACATTATTTGCAAATGCATTACCGGCATAGTGTTTATCTACCAATGTAACATCTCCCACTATTGTACCAAAGCCAGTTATTATTATCCAGTTTTCTTTAACTGCAAGATTGAGTTTGCTGACTTGCGCACTCGGCAAATAAGCGCTTGGCTCTTCAAAGTGCTTAACGATATCATGGCTCTGTCGATAAGGAATTGCGCTTTCGGTTTTATCGCAAAATTGTCTTTTAAATACATTAGGATTGAAAACTTTACCAAAAGCACTAAGAGTATCAAACTGAAGTTTCGATTCAACCATCTTTCTGACCGTAGATGCGTATGCGTTCAGAAAGTATTTTGCCTCAAATCTTTTTTCTGCAACAAGAGCGCTAACTTTTATCTTCTCGTAAATCATAATGTAGATGCTTTAAAAGCTTCTGAAATTTTTGGCAAGTCATCATCTAATTTTTTCCCTTTTTCTTTTCTCCTCTTCATTTCCTTCTTACCATTTTTATTCACAATCAAATACTCTATGACATAGTCAAATAGGAGCTCAGCACCATCTTCATCTCTCTGATATATCTGATTTCCTCGGCGATCCTTTCCCAATAATTCAGCAACAGCCATAAATATTTCATAATTGTCATTAGTTGAAAGTAATTCCAATTGAGTTTTTTTCTGAAAAAATAGTAATGAGGCTTGTACCCCGACTTGAGGTAAGAAAGCCTCAACTGGTAAATCTATTGATGCAATAATTTTGAACTTTTTCAATATCCACGATCGAACGTATTCTGTATTAGGATTTCCGAGTATGCCGTCAGGCAAGACAATCGCCATTCTGCCACCTTCTTTCAATAGATTGCAACACTGATCAATAAAAAGTATTTCCGGAGGTTCGCTATTACTTATGCCAAATTTATCCCATTCGCCTGTTGCGTTTTTCTTCCATGTGTGCCCAAGGTCAAACTGCTTTAAGATTTCCGGATCATTCACAGGTATTTTTGCTCCAAAAGGTGGATTAGTAAATATTAAATCAAATTTCCCTCTGGCATCATTGAATTCAAATGAAACCTTTTTATCGGGACTTTTCTTAACACTTTTTGCGACTGCTTGTTTTACTTTGTCTAACTCTTGCTGATTGTCACCATTAGGGTAGGCTAACGAATTAATGTGAAAAATATTTGCGTGGCCATCTCCAGCCATCACCATATTCATTCTTGCTGCCTTTCTTAAATCGGGATCAAAGTCAAAACCAAACAAATACTGCTCTGCATACTCTTTCACTAATTTATTTACTTTAGGGCTATTCATTTTTTCTTGTAGCCATGGTCCCTCTAAATCTGGGAACAATCTTTTGGTGATTTTTTGCCTTACATGGTCTAATACCATAACTAGGAACCCACCAGATCCACATGCAGGATCAAGAACCCTCTGATTTTCATTGGGATCTAGCATTTCAACCATGCATTTTACAATGTTCCTTGGGGTAAAGAATTGTCCTGCCTCCTGCTTCAATGTATTGGATACAATCGTTTCATAAGCCATCCCCTTGACATCGATAGTGGCATCAAGAAATGAATATTTTGCTAGTTCCGAAGCAATATATGCAAGCCCCTTATCTGTGAGATATATTTCTTCATTCCCGTTAAAGACCTCAGAAAATAATTCATCTTGTTTTAGCTTATTGAAAATACTTTTGATTCTTTTAGCGACTTTCGCCCGTCCTTCATCTGTATTTTGCTCTTTAACCCCAACCCAAAACTCTCTTCTATATGATTCTCCTGTTTCTATGCAAATGAATTTACGTTTCTCATCGTAAATCTTGCAGAAGATAAGATTCAGCAATTCCCAGAATGCAGTTTTCTTCATTCCCTCATTTCCATAGATATAATCATGACAACGCTTAAAAACACGAATCAGAGAATCATTCGCCGGAGTCCTGGCGATGATTTTGTCAGAGCGGTCAAGATCCTCAATCGTTTGTCCTTCTCCCGGAAAGTCCGAAAGATCCTCATATTCTATATTCCCAAAATCATCCTGAGATTTCTGAAGAAACTGATAAGTAAGTCCGTTTGTCCATAGCCCAAATTCGCAATGCTCAAGCACATTTAAAGCATTCTGCAATGTCGCTTCCAGCCCGTTCTTTTTGTCAGTTTCCTTTATCTTTTCATCCTGAATAACAGCAATTCTGATTATGAATTCTTGTTCATGTAATTTACCTGCTTCAAATACTGCAAGATCAATTTTCTGCTTTTTGGCTTTTCCGGTTTCAGCATCATAACCTGTGATGCTAAAGTCTCTGTGCATATCTGTAATATCAAAGCCGTACTCCTCATTTAACATGCGTATTACTGACTGCAACGTTACTTCTTTGGGTTTTGATGGTTTAATATCTCCAGTGAGTAAGCAAACAAGTTGATTGTCTTCTAGTACAACTTCTTCTTGTTCTTCAATAATAGTCTCTTTTTTAGTAGCGCCCATATAGTTTATGCATTTAGTACAATTGCCTTCTCCCAATAGAAGAATGCTTCTGGATTTGATTTCTTTAGTTTGTTTAGCCAATTATATTGCTGAGTGACGATCATTATGTCTTTTACCTGCTCCGGTGACGTGAATTTTTCCGGTTGTATCGCCCCTTCTCTTTTCAGTAGAAGGCTTAAATATGCTATCTTACCAGCAGCAGTAATTGCCTCTTCGATTTTAAACCTGTTAATAATGAAGTTGCCAATATTTGTGATGCCTTTCAGTAAGTGTTTGTGTTCTTCGTCCTCGACATTTCTTGCCGCAAGCTTCAGACAAGCCTCTATCGTATCATCTAATACTTGCGAAAAAGTCAACTCAAGTTTCCTGTACAAGAGTTCTTCCTTCACCACCTTTAGGTAGCTAGCCTTTACCAACGGCATCTCTGTTATTTGATCAAATAGAAAACCTAAATCATACAGTTGCTTAATGATTTCGACAGGTCTCTCTTTTGTGTATAGGATACCTGTGGTTTTAGGTGCGAATGCGGTTAACTTATCTCCTAATATGCTATCATAGGTCGGTATTTCTACACCTATTGACACACCTTCTGTTTTTAACCAGCTATGCTCAATAGGATAGTTAATAGTTTTAGGATAAGGATTTTCCGTGTGAAGTACATCTAACAATATTGGTTCATCGCCGAAGCTGTTATCTACGCTGCTCGTGTAGAACACTTTATAATGCGATACTGGAGCTTCGGGAGCATTCTTACGGTCGTTGTCAGATTCCCATCTTGTAAAAACTCCCTTTTGTACTATTTTTTCGAGGGCAGTTGTGATATCTACTTCATTTTGTTCTGTGATAATATCAATGTCAATAGAAAACCTAGTAGGTGTTGGGCTGGTAAGCAACAAGCAGGTTCCACCTTTAAATATAAGGTTGAGATTTTCAACTTTAAGTTGTTCTAATAGAGAAAGTGCATAGATCACCTTTTCAATCATTTTGGGATCTATTCTCTTCCCAAGCTTAGTTCTTAAGCTGTGAATCCATTCACTTGAATATGTATCGACTGTAATCATTCTATATTTTGGCAATTATTATTCTATTTTGCCGAAGTTTTATATATTAATTCATTCAGTTTCTTTAGCTGATTTCTCCTCCTGGCGTATCTTTTTAGCTTATTTACATTGATGTTATACTTCGAGAATGCCGTCTTATAGATAAACTCAAGTTCATCTTGTTGGGCTGCAAACAAATCTTTGTCCGCAATGCAATCAACCAGTAGTTTTTCAAATGAGGCCAATATTATTCCCTCCTGCTCCAGTAGCGGGGCTTCAGTAATTAGGGGCTTAACGATTATTGCTTCATTAAAGTTGGATATATACCTATTGAATATTTCTTCTGTCGGATTAAGGAAGACCTTTTTGCTTAAATCCGTCATTGTATTAAAAACAGATTCGGCTGCATCTTTTTCAACTTCTATTACTAGATAATATTTAAATGGCTGATGCAACATCATTGAGTTGAACCACCGGCTATCCCATACGCAGATTTGTAAATAGGGGAATTCTTTCTTGACTTTATTGTAGTAACGTTTGAGAGAAGTGGAGATACTCCATTGTACGTTTTCGTTAACCTTGTAGCTGTAAACCCCATAGCCGGGACTTTGAATCAGGCCCTGCGATTTAAGTTTATGAAGCTTCCAACTAATTGATGAGTTATTGACATTAGGATACTTTTTGTTGATGAGATCAACAATTTCTCCTTTCGCCATTGAGCCATTCTTTTTTAAAGAATTTACTATGAACTCGCTAATTTCTGTCTCAGTCATTTTCTAAAATGTCACACAATATATAAGGAATTACAGATAACGCAAAATTTTGGCAAAAAATGGGCAATTTTGCCAATCTTTATACAGTATATGTAATAATATTGTTGCATGATACTCATAGTCTTGGAATGCTAAAATGCCTTGCTGCAATTGACTTCTGCATCTTAGTATATATTGTAAATGCGGCATTTCTCTATGACTTACTATCGTCTCCACAGATTAGATGCTTAAAAAAGAAGTCAATCCCAAATCAACGGGAACACAGCTAATAATGTGGGAATTCTATTGTTTTCTAACGATTAAATGACTTAATCCTGGATCATTTAGTACTCGCTCCAGTTCTGATTGAATTATATCCTGGACCTCCTGCTTAATTTGAAAATAATTTCGTTGAACCATAGAGCTATCTACCTTGCGGATAATTGGGATTTCCTGATACTCGTCTTCTTCCTGTTTTAAGGCTCTATGGTCATTCAGTATTTCACAATGGAAGGACTTAAGCTCGATTTTACAGTCTGGATCATCTGCCACCATACCCACAAATTCGCCTGAAGAAAGGGCTGAAATCTTTGAAGGTGGTATAGCAGCCTCTAATTGTTTTGAGCGGCTTATAGAAGTATCCTGGCTGTTTATAGACAGACTTTCACGGTCCTGCATAATCTTTCCAAAACGTTCGCTAAGCTGCTTCGAAGTATCGCCTGTAACTTGGCCACTTACAATGTTTCCGGTAATATTCATAATTACATCAGCCTGCTCCTTCCCATAGTCTTTGCGTAACTGGCTGAAGTCCTGAATACCCAAACACGTAGCTACCTTATTACTGCGAGCAGTTGCTATTAAGCTATCCATGTTATTAAGGTAGATGGTGGGGAATTCGTCGAAAATTAGACTACTCTTTTGTTTCCCTTTTTTGTTCACTAGCTTAACCAAACGGGTTACATAAAGAGATAGCACCGCACCATATATCTGTATTTTTTGCGGGTTGTTACCCATGCAAACGATCTTTGGTCTGTCAGGATTATTAATATCCAGCTTGAAGTCGTTACCCGACAATACATAGTATAGTTGTGGAGAAGAAAGCCTAGCTAAAGCAATTTTGGCTGCAGCGATCTGCCCCTCCAGTTGTTCCATCACATCGTTGAGGTAAGCGTTAACGAAAGGGTTTATGAGCACCTCAATTTCCTTCTCCGTACGTAATGCTGTAAACAAGCTGTCATAATCGATCTGCATCAATTCTATTACATGCGGCAGAGTACAGAATTCACCGTCTTTATACTTACGCAAGTACCAAATAATGGCGGTTAGGAAATTGATTGGGGATTCCACAAAGAAATCCCCCTGCCGCTTGATCCATTCCCTATTCAAGCCCATCAGGATGGTTCGGGCCGATTCGGCTGCGTCCGTTATGTCTGTCATACTTTCATGATCCAGCGGGTTGCATCTGTGGCTGCGGGTCAGGTCGTCAAAATTGATAACATAAAACATAGGCTCAACCGGATATTTCGTTTTATACTTCAGCCAGGTGTTATATACAATCTTAGACAGGTCATCAAACTTAAAATCGTACACAAACATGGTGAAACCTTTTTTTATATGTTGAGTAATCACGTGCCGGATGACAAAATAAGATTTACCTGCTCCCGGTGAGCCAAGCACCATCAATGCTCGAAACGGATTTATGATATTTATCCAGCTCTTGCGTGTCCTTCCCTTTAGCTTATACTGTGCTGGCAGGTTAACAGAAAACTCATTTTCAAGTAGCCTTTCTTCCTGCGGGAAGGTTTCGTTCTCCTTGTTGAAAATATCTTTACCGTTGAGTTTTTGCTGTATGACACGGGAAAGTAAAGTTCCTCCCGACAGGACCAACATAAACCCGATAGCTGTAATGCTCATGTACAACATGGCTGCAGTCGTCAACGCAACTTTTGGAAACAATGATAGATAGCTAAGGAAATAAATGAGTAATCCGGTAATGATGTAAGCGAAGGCCGTTTTATAGTTCAATTTCTCATCTTTTCTGCCCCTTGCGCCCATCAGGGAGATGGTCAAGAAGCCTAACGCAAAGAGTTTGGATATATGAAAGTTGTTGAACAAGCCAGTACTACGGATATTGCCCATCAGCCGGTCTGTAAGCGTTACCGTAAGCTGCCACTCCGCAAATGCTGCGTAGCAGTAGTAATAAAAATGCAATATCAAAATTGCTATGCTGATCAGCCTGGTCATATCCAGTATCTTCCTCAGCGCCTGTTCGTTTTCCCCTGTTTGCATAGCTGTAATATTTAGAATGATCAAAGTCGTTTTGTAAACCGTTTTTTCCTTTTCTTCCTGCCCGTACCTGGAAGCCCGTTAGGTACATACCCGGATGCGTGTTCCGGTTGCATAAGCGTTTCCAGTAGGTGAATTCCTTCCTTTTGCTGGTTCTGGAATGGTTGGACTTGTTCATCGGGTGGCAATCCCTTTGTGACTGGTTGTTTAACAAAATCGGGATGCTGTTCAGGCGTTTCTTTTCTTTCACCGCACCGTTCCAATATGCCTTTAGCACTATACTGCTTGCCCAATATGCTGCCGTTAAAGACACATTTGGTGCGATGGTCAACATAGGTTATCCCATAAATAACCCCGTCCTCATTTTGCCGTAAAACGGCGTTTATACCATCTTTGGCAAGCGTATTTATTAAATCGGGTAGCTTTAGAATGGGCTGCTTTAGAATAGCAAGGTCAATGGCATTCTTTACCCTTGCCTTATGAGGTTGTCGAGCAGCTTCATTCGGCGCAAATCTTCCTTCCAGATAACTAAGAGTGGGCTTGCTGTAAAAATCGCTGGCTTTGATAGGAACACCGACCTTGTTGCCCTGCTCATCCAATATCCGGTACACCAAGCCGTGATTCTGAAATACTCTTGAATTTTCACTGCCTCGGTCAGCCATGATATTGTATTGTTTAAGAATGGCGTTCAACTCGGGAAGGCTGGTATATTTATATTCATTCAAGACAGCATCGAGTATGTTGGTAATAGCCCTTTTTGTGTCTGATCGTCCGTATTGAACCTTCTGTACATTTACTGGTTTGAGCATGTACGATTGCTGTTGCAACTTGCTATCCTCAGCTTTTTTCAGACCAAAAGCCTGTTCGATTTCCTTCCTTGCTTTCTCGGATTGATTACGTCCAATATTCTGCGTATCAATGCGCTTTCCATCAGCCCTAACCTTTACTGATACGATATGGATGTGCGGATGTCCTGCGTCAAAGTGCTGGTAAACCAAGTACGGTTGTTCAGCAAAGCCGATCTTCTGCATATAGGTGTCGGCGATTTCTTGCAGACGGTCTTTTGAAATGTGTTCGGAAGGGTCAAAATTGAGCGAAATATGAACACTATTGCGGCTTACATTTTCATTTAAAGCGGCCTGATTTTGCAGCCGGTTTAATTTGTGGGTAAAGGATAATTGTTCAACATCCATAGGATAATTGGCTGCTGAAATGATTTCAGCCACACCCTCTTTCACCTTGTTCTCATTGTAGTTTAAAATACGGTGAAGGGAATGTCCGGTCTTGATTACTGCAACCATTTTTCACCTATTTTCTGGATATGATTTTTGATTTCATCCACCTTGCTCAGCAGGACTTTTTTCTCCAGTTCATAACTTATGAGCCAGTTCCTGAACTCCGGTATCTGATGCAAAGTGTGGAGCTTTTTTACTGCCTGGTTGACGTTGTTGCCGATACTATTCAACTCGCTCCGCAGCTTGATTGCCTCTGTCATAAAGTCATCAAAAGACTGGTTGCGGTAGGTGGCTACGATAGGCTTTTCAAAGATGATCCGGCGAACATAATCGCTCAGTTTGCGGCAGGTGCTGGCTTTCCATTTCTTCTCCACCTGCTCATATTCTTTGGGAGTAAGCCTCAACCCGATAATACGGCTTCTGTTTGTTTGTTCCTGTTCCATCACGTATCATTTTCACGTTTTCAAACTCTGTTTAACTTATCAGTATTCTCCGCCCACGACTTCGGAGTGAGGGCGGCCAGATTCGGTTGTTTAACAACCGGACATCTGGCCGATTGCTGAAAAGAGGCAATCTTACAGCCTTCCGTAAGTCTAGGAAGATTTTGATATTCATTTTTGACGTTTTTAAGGTCTTCTACATAAGCAATCGTCGAATAACATTATTTCCTCTTCTAAACAGACAAGTTTATCGCAACCTCTGCCTTAAATGCTTCTTTTGATTTTCTCCTGACTTCATCAGCCATTCGTTAAGGTCCTTATGACCTTTGTATAATTTGCTTTCGTCCGTGTATTTATTGCTTAGCGATAAGGCATAGCGACTGTAATTTTGTCCGGTGCTATCCCTGTCCAAATAAAGCCTTGCGGCTTCATGTTGCTCTATGAAAGGGCGTGCTTTTTCAAAGAAGGAGACTGAATTTAAAATGATAAAATCGGTATCGGTCTTTGGTTGCTTTTCGTGCATAACCATGAACGAAAGGAAGTCTATAAAGCCCTCAAAAACGGCTGCTTCTTTCCCACTTTTGTTAAACGTGGTTACGTCTTTCGGTGAGCTGCTTGCCTTGAAGTAGGGGTTGCGGATTTCATAGCCTCCTGCATCATTTTTAAAGCCGATGCCATAGTATATTTTGTCATTCAGATCGTATCGGACTTCCCTGCAAAATTGCTCAGCAATATCCACTGGGATCTTTCTTTGTTCAAGGTATTTCAGCAGCGCAAAAGAACTTATCGCAAAGTCCTGAAGAATTGTGATTTTGTGCTCCGATTCATTTTGTACCGGGAGGGAAACAATGGGCCGGTGAAAGGAAAAACCAGTGTCCATTTTTTGGAGAAATTCACCTACAGTACACTTGTGGTAAAGGATTCCGAAATCAACCAGATTGCCACCTTTGCCCAGTCCGTGATCGTACCAGCGGTTTATCTTTCTGTTGACTTTAAACGATGGCGTGTTTTCTCGCCGAAGAGGCGATAAATACCAATGATTCTCATTTCTAATTTTGGTTGGCTCAAAGCCTAAGTGGGAGAGATAATCTACCATATCCATTTCTTTTATCTCCGCTATGGAAAGCCCTTGCTTACTGAAATTCATAACCGCACATTTATCTTTTCACTAATCAGTTACGTCAGTTACGAAGTTAAACAAGGGTAGGGCTTCTACCTATCCTCACCATATAATGATGAGGATGTTTTAGCAACTTACAAATAAATTTGTGGAGTGATTTTGAACAATTCAAATGTGATGTTATGCTAACGACAAATGATGTAGCCAAAGTGTATGATACTATAATGAGTATCCCTGGCATGAATGAGACAGTGAAGATTGACATGAAAATCTCACGTAAGAATGTGTTGCTGCTGAACAGCATTATAAAAAGGGGTTTGTCGGCAAAGGATGACGACAAATCATCTAATTTATTAGAGAGTATACCGCCCGAAACTTTGCAGGAACTAGAAGCTATTGCTGACGACTATCTAACTAAGGCAGGGCTGACAGAACTTAGTGCAAAACTCAAGGCGTTAAGCTCAAAGTGAACAGACCTAAATACTCTTGCAGGGGAATGCAAATATTCTTGTCCTTCTTAATAGTTATTTCCCTGCAAGTGTATGTTCCATTTTGCTTGTATGCTGCCGGTTCTGAAAGAACGGACAGCATTAATAACTGTCTTCACTTTTGTTTGTGGTGGTAATTGTGGGTCTTAACTTTTATCGTTTGGTATGCCTAAGTGGTTTCTAAAATGATCTCAATTGGATCGGATTTTAAAAGTATAAACGAAACCAATTTTTCAAAGTTATTCAATCTGTTTTCCATCATTATTTTTAAGTTCTCATGGATTTCGTCTACTTTACATATTAATCAAAGCTGCGGTTCAATTCTTTTTCAACCTTCGTTAATGGAACTTCATCAGCACCCTGCAAATCTTCGTTGTTAAAGCCCCCGGCTTGTTTTGCCCTACTTTTAGCCCATTTGCGAAGAAACTCAATCTGATCTTTCATTGTCTTTGAAAGTGGAACGGTGTCTTTGATAGCATTAAGCAGGTGGATTATTTGCAATCTTGGTTCATTACGATTTTCGGTGTAGGCTGTAAATTTTGCTTCTTTAACACACTCTTCGATTTCTGCACCATTAAAGCCCTTTGATTCCTTTGCCAATTTGTCGAGGCCGAAGTCTTCTGATTTTTGACTGGTATCTTTTAAAGCATTTGCCAGGTGAATGGAGAAGATACTTTTCCTATCCGCTTCTGAAGGAAGGTCAACAAAGAAGATTTCATCAAACCTGCCTTTACGCAGTAGTTCAGGGGGAAGCATTGAAATGTCATTTGCAGTGGCAACCACAAACACCGGCTGAACTTTTTCTTGCATCCATGTAAGTATTGTTGAAAATATTCTTGATGTAGTACCGCCATCTGTTGAGCCACTGCTTTGAACACCTGAAAGCCCTTTCTCAATTTCATCAATCCAAAGTACACATGGGGCCACTGCCTCTGCTGTTGCAATAGCTCTACGGATGTTGCTTTCACTGCTGCCGACTGTGCCCTCATAAACTTTTCCGATGTCCAGCCTAAGCAATGGCATATTCCATAGTGAGGCAATACATTTCGCTGTCAAACTTTTTCCGCACCCCGGAACGCCTAAAAGCAACAAGCCTTTTGGCTCAGCCAATCCCCACGTCTGTGCTTTAAAGTCAAATGCCTGCTTACGCTTTTCCAACCACTCCTTTAAGATTTCCATTCCACCTACATTTTTCAAACTTTCATTTACCTGAAAGTAATCGAGTAAACCACTCTTCTTTATGATCTGCTCTTTTTCAAACGCTACTGTCCTTGGAGAATTTATTCCCATTTTATCTTTCACGGCTGCAAGGCAATACGCTAAATCGGCCTCCATTACTGTCATACCTAAAGCAGAATCTATCAACTTCTTTTTAAGGTCATTATCAACTTCGGTATTAGCATTTTTCACAACCCTATTCAAAACACTTTCCAAATCAACTCTACCCGGCAAAGGCAATTCAAGAACTGTGATATACTTCTCCAATTCGATGGGTAAACTAAGCACTGATGAAACAATGATGATATGCTTACGGTAAAACCGCAATTTCTCCGCCAACTGTCTTAGTTGTATTTTAATATTCCTTTCTGAAATAAAGTCGTGAAAATCTTCCAGCACATATATTTCAGCATCATCCTTTTCTGTCTGGGAAGCGATATGTTTTAAGAGCTGTTCTGGTTCTTCAATATTCTCAAGGAATGTGATACTACTATCATTCAAATCTCTTTGACCTAAGCCATCGACACAATTCCATTCATAGAACTGAAAATTCTTATTCAGATTTCTGGCAATACCTATCAGCTTTTGCTTTGTACGGTCGTATTCAAAAGTTGTCAAGTATAAAACAGGGTAATATGCTTTAAGCATGTCCTGTATTTGACCGTAATGGTCAGCATTGCTTTTGGTTATTTGTGCCATTTATTTCTTGTTTAATGATATTGTCTTTTTGTTCTCACAAAATGTTTTGTGCTTGTACTTCAAAGGTATTTCCTTGCCGATTATCTCTCTCTTTGAACCCATGATGCTTTCCAATTCTAACATAGCTTTATCTGCTAATTCATGAATATCTCTCGGAATGTAATCACTGTCCGTTTTTACAGATCCGTCTTTTAGAATTGTGAATTTGATTTGAGCAACCTTTTCCGATTCCTCCTGTAATTTGCTTCTGCCCACCATATAGAAGCTGACCTTCTCTTCAACATTTGCTTTGAACTTGTCGTTACTCTTAAAAGACCAGCCTTGTTTCTTGAACTCCCTGATAATGGATTCCTCAGCATACTTTACATTCAATTCGTAGAATACCAACTGTAACTCATTAACCTTGCTCCTGGCATTCTTTAGGTAATATGTGTTGTAAGTGACTTTATTATCGACAATCTTCATTGCATATTCACCACGCAAATTCTCATTTGCATTTAACTGAAATATGGTAAGTTCATTGGCAGTCTTCGCAAATTTCCAACCCAGCTTAGTACAAGCCTGAACAAGAACTTCCTGATTCATTACATCGGGATTTTTAGCAAAAGTGGATGTTTCAAAACATGACATGGCTATCTTCTTTTTGGATTATTTCTTTGTTGTGCTGAAAAATTAAACGTTCTCAGACCCGCAAGCATTTCAGCCACTTCCTTCGCACTGGACATTTGTAATTCAAGGAAATCCATGAACTCGTCCCGTAACTTCTCAAATTCGTTTTCTAAATTTTTCTTTCTATCAGGTGAGATGGCTTGTTTGGAAAGTTCTTCCGCCTGCTTTTTATAATCAGCAATCTTAACTTCAAAGTATTTTTTCCTGTAGTAATTCAGATTTTCCAACTTATTTTCTTCCAATGCATCATAAGCAATATCAAACTGCTCTATGCCTTGATTGATGAAAGGCTTTAGTTTGCTATAATCCGCTATTTTTAGCTTTTGAAGATAGGCCCTGTCAATTGTCGCTGGAGGATTTTGGCAAAGTGTATTGAAGTCTTCAATAGCCTTATTAGCATACTTTAAACCGAACTGCTTAATCACATCAGCAAATTCCTCTTGAACTTCTTCATTCCAGTCCATACGTGTCATTTTCTCCTGTCTAACCTTTTGCAAGCCTTGGCTAACAAAGAACGAAAGAATATTGTAACTGCCGGTATAGTATAAATTACGCCCATCTTCCTTCCGCAACCATACATTCTTATAATGGAAAGTCGGTAGTTGATGTAGGTAAAAATTCTGATACCTCTTTTCCAAATCCAACAATTTATTTAATGGCTCATCGTAAGCCATTAGCTGTCCAGCTTCTTCTGGTTCAGAGTACGCAATAAATATTCTGCCTCCTTTTTTAAGGTACTTCTCAAAGAAGGGGATACGTTTGAAAGTTGCATTTTTAATCCAGGGACTAATGATCCATAAGTCGTTTGCCGTATCATCAAACAACCTTTTAAGTTCCACTTCAAATTCAAGTGAATTGAAATGCCGCTTTATAGCCTCTACCTCTTTCTGTAGTTCCTTTATTTTATCGACATCCTGATTATCTATTGCTTCATCTATTTCAATCTGTTTTTGAATAAGCTCAGTTTCTATTTGGATTTGGTCTATTTGCTTTTCTTCTTCAGTAAATTCGATCGCATCATCAACCTTCACCAATTTATCAAGCAATTCCGTTTTGATATGCTCCTGTTTATCCAACGCCTCGGACAATGAATCAATGACAATATTCTGCTTTTCATCATAAACGATCGCCCTTAATGTATTTTCTCTGAAGTTCTCTAAAAGGATCACCCACACTTTTGCTTTAAAATTTTCAGTAGAAATAAACTCTGCGGATTGTAAAAGGTAGTTCTTTTCAGGGTAGTGAATTTCTTGTGCCTGATGCTCAGCCAACTTTCTTATTTCCTGCAAGCTGGAAGGGAGTTTTACGACCTGAGATTGCGTCTTTTCGCTTTTCAATTTGCTAAAAACACTTTTTACATTTGCTGCTGTACTACCAACTAGATCAAAATATAGTTCAAAGTTTCTTGTAAATGTTGAGAACTTAACACCATTCTTGGCGTAGTCTATTCCGGTATCGGAAAGCCACATGATGCTATCGTCTCCTTCGAGCATTTTATCATCCTTTAAATCTTGTATTGCTTTTGATAGAATTTCCTTCTCGGCATGGTCTTTTTGAATGTCTAAGCCAAGGACAGAACCTATTTTGTGTGCAGACATTTGCTCTGTCAACAACAAATCGCAAAGCACTTCATCAAATAAATTGAACTTAACAGGTTGCGAAGATTCGCCTTTATATTTTACAATAGTGAAATTCCAATCAAATTCCGTGAAACCGATAATTCTTTCGATCAACTTTTTTTCTTTACTACCTGCATCAATTATTCGTAGCTCTAATGGCACTAACTCTATTAATGACGTATCTTCATTCGTCGCTTTAATTAGTTTCGGAGACGGCTTTCGATGCTCTTTTCTTTTTTCAGCAATAAATGCGGTAAGATTGTTTTCTATGGCTTCCACAATCTCCTCAGAAAAAGAGTCATTTGGATTTTCGTCGCAATCGTAACCGTTTGCACGAAGAAAATCCGCAACATCAGATATATTGACTTTTAAGTCTCTGGCTATTTTGGATAATCTTTTTTTCATGGTTTAATCAAATTTTGAATTTGCAATAAATCAACCCGATGCATTTTTTGGATTGCCGCAGCGTATTCGTCTTTTGTTCGAAAATGCTTCTCATCACCAATTACTATTAAAAGTCTTTTTGCTCTGGAAAATCCAACATTGATACGTGGATGTTCTTTTGCAAACCCTAAGGTGTGATTCGGTCTATTGATGCTGCTACCTTTAGAATCGATCTTTATTTGTTTATGGCTTCGCACAGTTGATATAATAACGATGTTCTTTTCCATTCCTTGAAACTTATCTACTGTATTAATTCTGAATGGTATACCAAATTCATTTTCGTATTTGTGTTTTTCAAAATGCTTCCAATCTTTAGGTTGTAAATGCGGATATAACTTTCGGCCAATTTTATTCTTTTGTGGCCCATAAAATGTGATTACTCCGATCTCTTGATTTTCCTCTTGCTGTGTTTTCATGAAATTTTGGTACTCTTTAAACGATTCGTCGGAGGCAAGTAATTTCATGACACTATAGATAGCATCAACCTCCTTGTCATTGGAGTAAAGGTGCCCGGCCTCTTGTATTTCCGGCCCATCAACATTTAACCATATTGCATGGTCTTTGGCAGAAATAAACGGTTGCAGGTTTATACCATGCCATCTACTTGCTTTTACATTGAAATCTTCAACATCCATTTCCTTTTTTATACCACATAGAAGGCCGTGTTCCAGCTCCTCTTGATCAGTATAGAATTGAGAAATACAGTTCATAATCTGTTCATGCATCCTAAACTGAGTGTCTAGACTTGCTACAAAATTCTTCGGCGCATTTTTGAACAGCCTTTCAAACTGTGAAACCTTGTAATCATCTTTTGTCCAATGCTCAATTAACCCCTTTGCGCCCACCGCTTCTAACGCTTCACCAAACTCCTGCTCATCTATCATCGGAGGTAACTGTTTATGGTCACCAATAATTACGACCTTTTTTCCTAAAGTAAGTGGTAGAACAAGTTCAGGCGGCGTAGCTTTACTTGCCTCATCCATTATCACTAGTTCAAATTCAGGTTCCCCCTGGCTTTCAGCGTTTTTCTGAAAAGTAGATTGATAGGCGTCACTAAAATTTCTGCTACCACATTCACTACAGGTAGCTGCAAACACATTTACGTATTTTAAGTAAGTATTGACAAATGTTTCTTTAATCAGCAAGTCTTTTTCATTCAAGCCAGCTTTCCATTTCCCCACTGCTTTGGCGTATTTTTCTTCGGCACTACATTTTTCTTGAATGTTTTCTATCCATTTGCAAACGGCGTTTTCCGAATACAGTTGTTCGTCATTCGAGTTTGTCTTCGCCTGCAGCCATTTCTTTATCCTATCACTGGAATATACCTTACCTTCATCTTCAAACTTATCAATGTTTCCAATGCGAATTGGACGGACTAATTTTTTGCCTTTTATACGTTCCAGTGCATTGTCTACAGCAAGATTAGTTTGAGATGTAATGAGAAGTTTTGCACCCGGCTCACGCAGTAGTGTTTGCCAGATTATTTCAGCAATCACCGTTGTTTTACCAGTGCCAGGAGGACCTTGTATTAATGCCAGATCTTTAGCAACTAGAGTTTTTGCTACTGCCTCTAATTGCTTCTGCTGTGTTTTTAACAGAGGCTCATTCAAATTCGCAATTACCTTTAGTTTCTCTTCTTCTATATCAGTTGTCGATTGTCTCGCCTCGTTAGGGTCAAATAAAAAGTTGGAGAGGTTCCTGTTCGCCGGGTATCCAACTTTGCCACCGGGTTCAGTGACTTTTTTCATTGCCTTTATCATCCGGCCAATATTCGTTAACTCTCCAGGAAATATAGGCTTAACATATCCTAGCTTGATTTCTTCCAGATTGATCCTGTCTTCTTCTTTTGCATTAATCTTTTCGTCGAATTCGTCAGTAATGTGAAACTTTAATTTGTTCTTTTCCTTTTTAATCAGTTTCCCAATTTGAATGCCCCCCTTAAAATAAGCATCGGCACCCTTTAGCTTTATTTCGTTAGCAAGCTGTACTTTTTCATCTGGAGTTAAATAAACAAATGTGGCAGATCTGATATTCCCCGCGATTTCTTTCTCCTTTTCTATTTCAAGAATTTCGTTCTTATACAGTTCATAGATAGTTCTTCCTAAGTTGTTCTCAAATGAAAATGATACTATATCGCGATTTGGAGTGCATGCGCCTGAAACCGCCTGTTTCAATTTATCTCTTTCAGCATCTGAAGAAAACCGGTATGAGAATAACATTCTTGTGTTGTTCTTGAAAACATCAAATTCGACATTGCTGCTAACTGAATTTCTAATTTCACTTTGAATCTTACTAATTATGCTTTGGCGAATAGATTCTTGGTCAGTTTTAAATTGTATTTGGTAGGTGGGCTTATAACCTTTGTCTTGCAGTATTGCTTCAGGAAAAGCTGCTTTTATTCTGCCTAGTTGATAGTTGTAGTCATCTTCATTATCGGCAGTTATATTTAATATGGAATTAGCAACAATAAATGCAGATTTGCCTTGCAGATCAGTTGTGGTTTTGAAATTGCGGAGTACCTCAAGATTAACGTTCCTGCCGACTTTGAAGAAATACAATGTAGGTTTTCGGAAAAACTTGATGCCAGGAAAGGTCTGTTGCAGGTTTACAAGAGCATTGTCAATGTCATCCTTAGTAGCATTTGTTAGTTGGTAGAAATTATCAACTAACTCTAATCCATCTACCGGCTTGTGCCCCATTGGTCTGTTAGCCGAAAATCTGGAAACTGACTTAACAAATTCTAAATTCTCAGAACTAAATTTCCGTGGAGGAATAAAAGATGGTACCTCGATCATAATACCTTTACGATCCAAGGTAATTGCCACGGTGCTTCTTGTTAAACCTTCAGTATCAAGAATGCCTTTGACTTTATCTTTCAGCAATGCTAAATCATTGCCGGAATTAAACTCAACATTTATCTGAACGAGATTATCCTTGTGTAACGATATTAAGTTGTAGTAGTTGTCAGTTAGAATTTTTTGCAAATGTGGAATATCGTTATCATTCAAATCAACATACCCACTTTTGTTGATTTCTACGTCAAGTTGATAGTCAGAGCTCAGTGTTGATTTTATAGTGCCGAAGATTTCATCTTTTGACGCTGTGTCCGTATATCTGAATTGAACCTCCCCTGAAATGTAGTGAATCGGGGATGACGCTGATAGTTCATAAAACAATTCTGCGCCTAATTCCCGTAATTGACTCAATTCTTCATTGCTTAACTCGCGATAATTTTTAAACTCAATAAATGCTTTTTCATCACTTACTCCATAATCTTCTAACTCATCGGATTTGAAAAGACCTTCAATTTCTGCAATAAGCTGTTCTATCAACTCCCGTTCGTTTATGTAAATATCAATGTAATTGGCGCGTTCAGAATCTTCCCCTCGTGTTTCAGAATAGGGATGGCTTGTTCTCTGAATTTTCCATACCTGTTCTTTTTGTTTCACTAGCTTTTTCATAGCGACAACGTAATTGTGCCATATTTGCTTATCCTTTTCTTTATTGATATCAAGTACAGGAATTTCACACGCTTCAACAGCTTTGAAAAGTTCTTTGAAATTTTCGGCATTTGTTCCTGCTTTACCGTCAAGTTCCACAAATTTAAATTTGCAATTCCGCCTGATGGTATGTTTCGTAGGTTCTTTGAAAAAGGAGATTTCCTTGAATTTACCTATCCGATAAGAATAGAGTTCGGTGAATGTATCAACCTTGTCTATCCAAAAACCAACCAATGCTTCAATAGCCCGCTCGTTCCCTAAAGGGATAATAATTTTATGCCTTGACTTACTATTTTGGTCATCTGCTTTTTGCCTTTGAAAAAAACAAAGCCTGTTTTCTGTGGACAATAGTTGAACGACTTGCGCTCCCCGAAGCTTATTTTCGGGGTTTCTATTATAACGGTTCTCAAAATCATCTACAATTCTTAAAGTCACTTCAATAGGCTGTTCCGAAGTACCTTCAAAAATGTTCACCGATTCAGGTTGTCTTGTGAAATCTGTCATTGTCCAAACGTTTTATAATAGTCACGATATTTTTTGCTATTAGCGTTGCAGCAGCCTTATAGTCACCTAACTCGCCAGTGTCTTTTCCAAGGAAATATTGATTCATCAGCTTGCGAGCGTTCCATGCATAGCGTTATTTATATTTATTGCCTCTTTTTCTTTAAGTTAATCTTTTTCTCTGCGACCTGCATCGCTTCATTTGCTAATTTCTCGTCCTTCACTACAGCATAAATTTGATCTGCTAACCAAAGTGTCATTAATTCATCACTACTGGTTTTGAGTATTTCAGCGATAATTGCTATTTGTTCCCGCTTTAATTGCCGGAGGCCTTTTTCTATTTTGCTCAGTTGGGCAGTGTCCATATCCAAAAGTGGCGCTACCTGCCGTAAATACAATTTTTGCTTCTCCCGAAGCTCTCTAATTCGCTCCCCAAACTGACTTTTCATTGTTTTAATATTGACTTGTCAAATATTGACAAATATAACAAAAGAGGTGAAGGGATCTATTAGACGGACGAGTCAAGCTTAAGATTTTAGCTGAATTTATAAATATTGCAATTCCAGCTATTTACTGCATATTTTTAGTTACTAGTTTCCCTATGCTCTTATTTCAATATACACAGGTAACAATTAAATAATATAAGTTAGCTAGTTTGCTTTAGCTGAAGGCATAATTTTTGCTGTTTTTTTCCATTAATTAATTTATGTAAACTATACTTTGGGTATCAATGTAGGAGAGAGCATTGATGCATTTTTTTTTGACCCTGCTGACGGCTTACTAATTTACAGAAAGGGCAAAGTCCAAATTATCGAGAGAAATTATGAAAAGAGCAGAGGATAAAGACAAAAAATTGGTGGTGGATATCCTTACCAAATCATTTGACACTAACCAGAGTGTTAACTACATAGTAAAGCAGGATAATAACAGAGTGAGGAGGATAAGGGCATTGATGGGTTATTCCTATGAAGTTTGCCGTTCATTCGGAGACGTTTTTCTCTCTGATGACAATAACGCTTGCGCCCTGGTATTGTACCCGGACAAGAAGAAAATGACATTAATGTCTGCGTTGCTTGATGCAAGGCTGATCTTCCAATGTATAGGAATTGAAAATGTTGGAAAGGCAATTGCTAGAGAAAAACTGCTTAAAAAAGTCAGAGGCAATGAACTGGTAAGTAGCTTATGGTTCATTGGAGTTGATCCACAAAGTCAACACAAAAGATCTGGCAGCAAGCTTTTAAGTTCCATTATTGAATATAGCCATCAACAGGGGCGATCTGTATCCTTGGAAACATCCAATAGAAGCAATTTACCCTGGTATGAAAAATTTGGCTTCAAAATATATGCCGAAGAGGATTTAGGACACACACTATATTTTCTTAAACGTAAAACTGAAAAATAGTGTGCTATGCTAGTCTTTGGAACTGAACTACATATTGTCACCTTTCTAATTATTGTCCTTGAATTCGTATTCTTTCTTTACCAGATAATACACTATCTCTCAAGAAGATCGGATAAGAATAGGCTCTACTATTTGATTCTGCTGTATTTGCTGATTCAATACAACCTGCTTAGCGGATTACTACCTGACAAAAATATACCCATTAATATCGAGGTTCAAAATGTTATTGCATTCGCAGTGGCGTTTATTATGGGTATGTATTTCCCATTCTATTTTTACAAAGTTTTCAATCTTAAAAAACTTAAGTTTTACGCCTATGGTGGTTCTATTTTGTTCTTACTAGTACCTTTCATTATCTGTTTTTTAGTGCCCTACTACTTAACTGACAATCTTGAATTAAGCAGAAGACTAGCTGTTTCTATTCCATTCTTTTACGCACTGTCTTTCGTTTATTCCTTGACCAGGGCAATAAAGGCAAGAAATAGAGAAACGAATGATCCTGATTCTAAAAAGGAAATTTTCGGTGTATACCTAGGTGTAGTGTTTTTTATCATGTTACCCATCATAGCTTTCTTCGAAGTACAATTAAATAATCTGCTTCGGCCTGTTTTACATTTTCACAATGGCAGTCAGGTTGTAGAGGCGATAACAACTAATTCAGGGCTGCTGGTTATGACCGTCCTTTTTATACGTCGGTCTGTAAGACAATCCATTTTTGAGTACAATAAATTGCAGGAATCAGAAAAGGAGCTACAAGTCTTAAACGCGGAATTGCTACAGAAAGTAAAAGAGCGGACAAAGGAGCTAGAATTGGCTAATGAGCAAAAAACAAATGCATTTGTCAATCTTGCGCACGAGACTAAAACCCCGTTGACATTGATTAACAATAGTTTAGATGATTACATAACTACCTATGGTGAAACAGAAGAGCTTAAAGTAATAAGGCATGGTATTGAGAAACTAAATAAGGATATTGTTAATTTTTTTGATTTGGAACGTATAACCAAGGGCATGGAAATATACAATCATCACCAGATTTCCAATTTCAGCGATATTCTGTCTGATATCGTCGAACTTTTCAAACGGTATAGTGCGAAAAAGAAAATAGTAATAAACTCGAAAATTGAGCCAAATATCGTCGTTGAGGCTGACCCCACAGCACTGGCAAGAATTGCCAACAATCTTATTGAAAACGCAATTAAATATACCAACGAACTTGGGCATATTTCTATTCATTTAGAGGCTCACAATGAGCGTGTCTATTTAACGATTCGAGATACAGGTATTGGAATATTACCAGCATTCCACGAACAGATTTTTGATCCTTATTACCAGATCAACCGGGAGAAGAGCAATTTTCAAGGCATGGGTTTAGGATTACCAATCGTAAAAAAAGTGGTTCAATCCTTGTCTGGTTGCATCAACATTGAGAGTGATCCAGCCATTTCTACGGGAACGAAAGTGATTGTCATGCTAAGCCAAAGTACCATGCCAATTGCTTCAAATACAATTGACAAAACACAGTTTCAGACCAGCCTATATGACATCGACGAAGTTGAGATACCTAATGTTCCATATACCGAGACTAAGAAATCAATCCTCTTAGTTGAGGATAACAAGGCAATGATCAGCTTTCTTGCTAAACGATTAAGTGTCAGCTATAATATATCGTTTGCAGTAAATGGGTCGGAAGCTTTAAAGAAAATTAAAAATGCCGAAATACTGCCTGATTTAATCCTTTCAGATGTGATGATGGACAAAATGGATGGATATGAATTCGTAAAAATCTTGCTCAATCAAGATCGGTATAAGCATATTCCTATTATATTCCTGACGGCAAAAACAGGTTCCATTGATAAACTAAAAGGGTTAAAGTTGGGCGCAATTGATTTTATTTCGAAGCCCTTCTCTTTTGAAGAATTAAGTCAAAAAATAGAGACAGTTCTGGATAGCATTAGTAAGCAACAGTTTGCGTTATTAAATGTCTCCCTTGCTGCGCTTAACCGGACTAAGAGAAATGGAATAATTAACGGCAATGAATCGCCATCCAATTTTGAAAACAATTGCAAATTGTTACAATTCACCGAACGGGAAATTGAAGTAGCCACCCTGATTTTTACCGGGAAAACATACAAAGACATTGCTAAAGAATTATTTATATCTGATAAAACAGTTACAAAGCACACTCAAAATATTTTTGAAAAGGCCGACGTTTCGAACAAGGTTGAATTGATAAACAAGTTGAATTCCTAGCTCAAAACGATTGATTTGCTTATTTCTACGTACGGAAATAGTAGGAATTGCGTATAGTGAACGGCTCCTGGCTAGTCTAAATTTGTACACGATAAGAGATTCGTAGACCAATTAAGAACGGCTGTATGAGTAAGTGTTATGTTTTTGAATGGCTGGACATTTTAATTAATGTCACATTAAATCCGGAAAGAACAAGCGGTGTAGATTTAACTGAGCAGGATATGACCGCATTGACAGAACACATCAATTCCGAGAAAGAACGAATTCAGGTGGAGATGAACACGACTGTATTTGGTTTAATGGATGAAGCAGAAATTAAGTGCTGTATTACAAAGTATCATCTGAGTTTAATAGGCTTTTTAGATCAGGCAATCCTCAATCAAGGCAAGGCCGCCAAACGTACTCATTTGAGGCAGGCAATTGACCTTGTTATCGCTATTATTGATGAACTCTTACTATTTGTTGAAAGTAGGTTTGTCCACTATCTGGGAACAGATGAACGGTTGCCTGTTACGGTTTTGGCCCGCACAAAAAGCGAACTTAGTAAACGGCTGTCATTGATAACGGAGAAATGGCCATCGTCTTGTGAATTTCGAGCTGCTTTTGAAATAGCTATACGGGAAATATTGGCATTTTTAGATCAACCTACTGAGAGACATGCACTTACTTTTGAGGATATAGCCTATATCAGGGATCTGTGTTATGAAATGGAACAACTACAAGTATCCCACTCTCCGGTTGTCTACTCTCCCTTGGATTTACTGCTGATCTCTATGAACTTCAACAGTAAGCTGTATTTCCAAAATTTAATACAAAGGATGTCAGCACACGCTGATAATGTGGCCGCATCCGCAGAGAAGTTAGAGCAACTATTGTTTTTGCTTAAAGTGTTGAAACAACTGCCATTAAGGCCATTTGTAAGTTTCGATAGAGCGAACGGAGCAATAAATGAACAACTCAGTAACTGGCTTAACCTGGAAATAGACTATCTCGAACGAAGAGCACAATTGCCTGCCCAGCATCCAACTATTGTTGCAACCAACACTGACCAGAAAAAGGATTGCAAAAAGATTTTGTCGGTTTTGTCCGTTGACCAAATGGCCTTGTTGTTAAGAGCGGCCGACGATTTAAAAGTTATTATGTCTAAATCGCTTAATGCTGTCTTTAAATGCATTGTACCTTATCTCTCTACTCCTTACCAGGAAAATATATCTTATGACAGTATGCGTAGTAAGTCTTACGCTGCCGAGACGCGGGACAAGCAGATAGTCATACAGACCTTGCAGCAGATAATAGCTAAAATAGATGAATATTGATTTCTATAAAATTGCCTCTAAAAACAATAGTATTATGAAAAAGATCGCTATTCTATTACTTGTAGTATCTAATATTCTGACAGGTTGCCACTCAAACAAATTAGACCCAGATACGGCTACCTCAATTATTAGAAAGGATTTAGGTTATCCAAAAATATTGGATTATGATATTTACTGCTCTGATCCGAACCATCTTAGAAAAATCATTAACGCAGGCTTAGAGACCACGGGGCTGGCTGTTGTCCAGAAGCATCAAAAACTTCGTGATGTAGGAAGTTCTCTTATTTTGCTTACTGACAAAGCAACCCCCTATCTATTACCAACATCAGCAAAGGACAAGACTCTTAATATTCAAAAAGTGAAAATTGCGGATGAAGATATTGCCGATGTTACCATTGTTGAAAATGGAGCGAATGAGAATGCCCTGCTTGTTGAATACACGACTACATACATCAATGTCACGCCATTTGCGGCACTCATCACTCCTGGTTTACAGAGGTCGAAAAGGCATAGAGCCTATTTTTCTTTTCAAGGCGGTAATTGGCAGCTTAATAAAACTATTGAACCTTAATTCATTCCATCGGCATTTGTAGTAAAGTCCTGTCGAGCTGATGAATAGAACGGAAGTATGGAGTGACATGAAGAAGCGAGTCGGGACGCAAACATTTCCAGCATAGCGGCTGCAAGCAGTTTCGAGTGTCATTACTATGCTATTGCAGCGGGTATGCTGAATCTCAAGGACATTCGATTTCATATACAATTAGCCATCCGTTACAAGCGTAAGGGATAGTAGCGGATAGCCCGCAAGCCCCAACTTGTTGTGCGAGGACTTGTAGCGGATAGCCCGACCTGAAAGGATACGCCCAAGCATTATTTCCCATGACCACATCTGGAAAAAAATTTCAGGTTTTTTTCAAGTTTTTTCTTCCTGATTATCAGTAGGGTACAACGGGTACAACACAGCGTACAAAGAATGTTGGACTTGAAAAGGGGTATTCACTCATCGTTTCTTTGTGTAGAAATCGAAAGGTAAGCCGGACTCTTCGAAAGGATAATAACCGGATTTAAACAGTGAAAACGAAAAAGCAAAGTATATGTTTACAAACATCTCCTGGACGACCTACATAGCTTTTGTAGCCCTTCTTTTAGTAATCTGGTATCTCATTGTTGGTTTGAGATTTTACATAGGTGAACTTCAAATTTTATTCTCTGCCAGAAATAGGTTTACCTCTCAATCCGAAAATAATGAGTTTCAATTCGTACAACAAAATGATGGTGCCAGCAATATGCCTGATACGCACGATGAGTTAAGCAAAGAGCAAACTGATCATCTTTTTGAAGTTGTAGAAACGCTTTCGGCTAAAATCAGGGATGCCGTATCAGATGCTGCCGCAAAAAATTATAATAAAGAGGAATTCTCCTTTTTACTGCAATTAACGCTGAAAGAATATCCTGAGTTAAGAAACACACCATTTCAAGTGCCAATCAACAACCTAATAGTGTCAGAATGTGAAAAGCAAGGCTTCATCCACCTCAGTGCTGTAGAGCTGGAGATGTTGTGGGTAGAGGTGTAGTTATGAAGCCACCGTCCGCCCTCTCCGCCAAATGGCGGAGAGGTTACAGGATGGGTGTTATTAGAGTTTATAGTGTCAACTTTTAAATAGTGTGTTATGAAAATGCGTAATTGGAAGTTTAACGGTTTCTCCTTCAAGACAGGAATAACAGTTACGGCAACAATCTTTTTTGTTGCTATATGCATTGCAGCGTTTGCGCAGGATGGCAATGCAGGTATTAATGAGGCTAATACCAAAGTCCGCAGCTATTTTGATTCAGGTACTAACCTCATGTATGCAGTGGGTGCATTACTTGGCCTAATCGGGGCAGTAAAGGTTTATCAGAAATGGAATGCCGGTGATCCTGATACAGGGAAAGTTGCTGCCGCATGGTTTGGCAGTTGTGTTTTCCTTGTGATCGTAGCAACGGTTATAAAATCCTTCTTCGGCGTATAAACAATCTCCATCCATAAAAAGAATAAGATGCAAGCGGTACTCATTTCGAAACTCCACGATTATCTCGTCCATAATAATCCGGATCTGCTCATTTCGCTTCAGCAAGAAGGGAAAGTAAGCGATTATTTGGCAGAAAAGGTCGCGACAACAGATACGTTGCTGAACCAGTTGCAGTCAGAAAATACGCCCGCTTATATCATCGAAGAACAATGTCTTGAATTATTGACAGCAGATTTACGGCCATCAAAATTCAATTATCTCCTTTCAGTTTTAGCAGATGACTTTGAAACCGAGCATAATGGTTTTATCGAAGCTGGCATATTAACCTATGAAATCATAAACCTGATTGGAATCTGTACACCCGTTTTTGAAACAATGGGATTTACTTCTGACAACGAAGATGACAGACACCTTCGATATGCAATTACAGGTGTCGTTAAAGAGTACTTAGAAAATAGACAATGAGAATGAAATGTGTGGGTTATGGCTTACAATCAATTACAGAAACTCAATGATAATATAGCGGCAATCCGTATTGCACTTTCCTGGGATCATAAAAGAGACCTTGATAGAAGCGAAGTGGCCGTTCTTGAAAAGTATGCTGGTTTCGGAGGCATTAAGTCTATATTATATCCTAATGCCGCAAAAGATGAATGGATCAAACTTCAGGCAACGAACGAAGACCTGAAGCTATATCCGAAAATAATGGAACTGCATCAACTCTTGCAGGAACATCTTTCAGAACAGCAATACAAAGAGACGATCCAATCTATTAAGAATAGTGTCCTTACAGCCTTCTATACTCCCCAGGTCGTTCCGCAAGCCTTATATACAGTATTAAGGGAAGAAGGCATAAATCCCGAACGTTTGTATGAACCAAGCAGCGGTGCGGGTGTATTCATTACTGAAGCAATAAATACGCTTCCATCTGTAAAAGAAGTCACAGCCGTTGAAAAGGACATTCTCACCGGACGTATACTTGCGGCTTTGACCAGTACCGTGTCTGTTCCAGTTAAAGTCCATGTGACGGGATTTGAACAAACGCCAACCAATGACAATAGCAAATACGATCTGATCGTCAGCAACATCCCCTTTGGTAATTTCTCTGTCTATGACGAATCCTTTCCAGATAAGGCGATATCCGGTAAAATTCATAACTACTTTTTTGCCAAAGGGCTAGATAAGATAAACGATGGTGGTTTGTTGGTTTTCCTTACTACTGACGGTTTTTTAAACAATCCCTCTAATCAATCGGCCAGGGAGTACCTATTTAGTAAGGCTGATTTTATAAGTGTTACTGTCATGCCCGATAACCTTATGAAGGAAACCGGCAACACAGAAGCTCCGAGCCATTTGCTAATTATTCAGAAGAATCTACATAAGCAGTTATTGTCCGAAGATGAAAAGCAACTTATTGCTACCGTTGAGCAACAAAATGAATTCGGGCAATTTCATCTTAATCAATATATCCATAGACATCCGGACAATATTGTAGGCGATGAAATAAAGGCGGGCAGGAATCAATATGGTAATGCGAATCAAAGTGTGTGGCAGCATGGGGAGATTAACGCCATAGCAGAACGTTTGTCTCATACGATCAGAGAGGGAATAGAAACACGGTTCAATAAGCGTCTCTTTCAAAACACTCAAGCTATAGGTATATCCCAACCTGCATCTGAAGGAAAGAAACTCACCTTACTTCCAATGCCTGAACACACAGTGGCGCATGTGAATGTACAGCTAGGCTTATTCGATACAACTCCCGCTGAAAATATAAATCGGGCTATGGCGTATGTCCACGAACTGGATGCAACGGTGGTTCAAAAGCAAACTGCAAGGATCATTAGTATTGTAAGGACTACCGACAGTCCAGAACATGAGGTTCTTGTACTGGTAACCGCAAAAGCTATATCGTTTAAGGAATACATGTACAAAATGTACTCCAATGCCGAGGAGCTTGTTTTTTCCGCTAACTGGAAAACAGGAGGTGCGCTTATTCATGAGTTACGAGGTCTTTCAAAACATCTGCAACAGTTTGACCACGATTACACCTACGAAGGTGATAAGCTACTAGAGGCCGCTTTTGGACTGGAACGTAGTGACAATGGTCTATTTACTGATCTAAAGCCATTTTATAAGGAAGGCACTCTGGTTATCTACAATGGTGTCATTGGCAATATTGAAAGCCCTGATGTGGAATATAAACAAGCAGTATTTCATCCTCTTATTTCAGGTCAACAGGAAATAGGCTTTTTTGAACGTTATATCGCAATCCGGGATAATTACTTACAACTAGCGGCGAGCGAAGCGTCTGATAATATAGAGTATGCGGGACTTCGTGCATCTCTGAATAAGGATTATGAACAATTTGTTTCACAGTACGGCCCGCTTAACTATCCCGGTAACCGGAGACTGATCACAAATGATGCCGCCTTCGGCTTTACTATGCTATCCTCTCTTGAACGCAAGGAAGGAGAGCATTATGTAAAATCGGATATTCTCGTACAATCTTTAATCCAAAAGCAAGAACAATTTAGGACGGATGATCCGGTTGAAGCCCTTGCCCGTTGCCTGAATGAGACAGGGAAGGTAAGCCTTGATTTTATTGAGGCTGCTACCGGTCTTACGGAAGCGGAAATTATCAGCAAACTGGACAGCCATATCTACCTAAACCCACAAAGCAGGGAATGGGATACAGTTGATCAATATCTTTCCGGGAATGTTGTAGCTAAGTTAGTTATAGCTAAACAACAAGCTGAACAGCATCCCGCTGACGTACAATTACAAAGAAGCCTAGAGGCTATCAGTAAAGTGCAACCGGAAAAGATACCATTTGAGCTATTGGATTTTAACCTCGGTGAAAGATGGATACCTACCAGTTACTATGACCGCTATTCGACAGCACTGTTTGAGCTGAATACCAGTATCAGCTATTTCCAGTCTTTAGATACTTTCAAGGTCAATGCAGCGGGCTATAATGCGAAGATCACTCAAGAATATGCAGTAACACCCAAAAGTGGTAGGATCACTTATGGCACCACGATACTGGAACATGCGTTGGAAAATACGACTCCTTTCTTTACTTATGAAGTGAAGCTGGGGGATGATAAAACCATAAGAGTACCGGATAATGAAGCGATTCAATTGGCGCATCAAAAAATCGAATCTATACGCAATGGCTTTATCACCTGGCTACAAGAATTACCGGAAGCAGACAAGAAATACCTTGAAAACCTGTATAACGATACATTCAATTGTTATGTTCTGCGGGAGTATAATGGCGACCATCTGACCTTTCCCGGGCTGGAACGAAAAAACCTAGGCATAGACGACCTGTACAGTTCTCAAAGGAATGCCGCCTGGCGTATTATCCAAAACAAGGGTGCTCTAGTAGATCATGAAGTAGGCTTAGGCAAAACGCTTACCATGATCGTGGCAGCAAATGAGATGAAAAGATTAGGCATCGTACACAAACCAATGATATTGGCATTAAAATCCAATATCAACCAGATAACAGAAACCTATAGGAAAGCCTATCCAAATGCACGAATCCTTGCGCCCGGTGAGAATGACTTTACCCCTGCTAAAAGGATGCGGTTATTCCATGAGATCAAAAATAATAATTGGGATTGCATCATCCTTACCCATGACCAATTCGGAAAAATACCGCAGTCTCCGGAAATACAAAAGCAAATTTTCCAAACGGAACTGGATAATGTAGAACGTGATCTTGAAACGCTCAAAGACATCGGCGGTGAAGTTTCTAAAAAGATGCTTAAAGGACTGGAGATACGTAAGAATAATCTGCAGGGCAAGTTAAAAACTATTCTCAGCGATATAGAACAAAAGAAGGATGCAGGCATCAACTTTAAAGAAATGGGTGTTGACCATCTATTTATAGACGAGGCTCATAAGTTCAAGAACCTGACATTTACTACGCGACATGATCGTGTTGCCGGAATAGGCAATATGGAAGGCAGTCAAAAGGCACTCAATATGCTTTTTGCGGTGCGCACCTTGCAGGATAAGTTTAATGCAGACCTATGTGTTACTTTCTTGTCAGGAACGCCCATTTCCAATAGTCTTACTGAAATGTACCTGTTGTTCAAATATCTCCGTCCAAAAGAAATGGAACGGCAGCATATTGAAAATTTTGACGGTTGGGCAGCAGTATTCGCCAGGAAGACTACTGACTTTGAATTTTCTGTCACCAACGAGATAATAGCGAAGGAACGTTTCAGGCACTTTATTAAAGTCCCGGAACTTGCTCTTTTCTATAATGAAATAACCGACTATAAGACGGCAAAACATATACAGCTTGATAAGCCAGCCTTAGATGAAACTCTTGTAAATATTAAGCCCACTCCTGAACAAAGCGAATTTATTCAGAAACTGATGCAGTTTGCCAAAACAGGTGATGGCAGGTTGATAGGCCGTGCGCATTTAACCAGAGAGGAGGATAAGGGCCGGATGCTGATCGCTACCAACTATGCCAAGAAGATGTCAGCCGACATGCGTCTGATTGACAGCAATAGCTATGACGACCATCCGGAAAATAAAGTAAGTACCTGCGCCCGAAAAGTAGCGGAACTTTATGAACTAAGCCAGCAACACAAGGCAACTCAGATCATCTTCAGCGACATCGGTACGCCTAAACCTAATGACTTCAATATCTATGATGCACTAAAGCAAAAGCTTACAAGGGACTTTAATATCCCTGCCAGTGAAATCACTTTTATCCATGACTGGACAGATAAAAAGAAGCCGGAGTTGTTCCGTAAAATGAACAACGGTCAGATCCGCATTCTTATAGGAAGCACTGAAAAAGCAGGTACCGGTCTAAATGTACAGCAAAGGGTCATTGCGATGCATCACATGGACATACCCTGGAAACCCGCCGAACTGGAGCAACGTAACGGTCGTGGGGCAAGGCAGGGCAATCTTGTTGCAAGGGATCATTACGACAACAAAGTGCAGAATTTCATTTATGCTGTTGAACAATCTTTGGATAATTACAAGTTCAACTTGCTCAAGAACAAACAAACCTTTATCAGCCAGATGAAGAACTGCGAGCTGAATATCAGAACTATTGACGAAGGTGCCATTGACGAGAAGACAGGGATGAATTTTTCTGAATACATCGCCATTTTATCAGGCGATACCTCATTGCTGGAAAAGTCAAAGCTAGAAAAGAAAGTAGCGGTATTGGAGAGTCTTAAGGTAGCGCATTTCAGGGAAGCATCTCGTTCTAAGCATCAACTGGATAACCTCCTGCATGAAAAGGAAAGCACAGTGCAGACATTGGGAAAGCTTACCCAAGACGAAACATTATATAAAGCAGGGCTGCAATATGAGAAGGACGGTACGAAGTCAAATCCTATACAATTGAAAGGGCTAAATACTTCTGATCCTGAAATTATTGGTAAGCATATTCTTAAGCTGTATCAAAACTGGAAACCTACTGATGAGGCAAAAATTGGCACTTTATATGGCTTTGATCTGTGCATCCGTCAGCAACAAGAAGCCTTTGAAGAGAACGGGAACTTCAAACATAGGTACTACAATACGCTGTATGCGGTGAATCATGTCACAGACATTAAATACACGTACAATCAAGGCCATCCTAACACGGATAATGTAAAACTTGCTGCAAGGTATTTTCTAAATGCCATTGATCGGGTTGAATCTTTAAAGGATAAATACCAGAAGACCTTAACTGAACTTGAAAAGGAGATACCAATGGTTACCGCATTCGCGAACAAGCCATTTGGAAAAGAGCAAGAATTGGTACAGATGAAAAGCGACCTCTCACGAACAGAGCAGGAAATAGCTATCAGAATCCAGGAAAATCAAATGAAGCAGAACGGGCTTTATGATGAAAAAGTACCTAAACAAAAGGAACACCCTGTAAACGCAATTGATGCGCCGGTTGTGAAAATAAATCCTAAGATAAATACGCCTTTGCAAGTGGCAATGGTAAAGATCAATGGCAATAAGGCGAACGGCGTAAATCTACATCCGGTGACGGAGGAACAGATCATACAGAGAAGCAGGCGAAATAACAGGTTAAGACTATAACGACAATTTTATGAGTAACAGCGTATATCCGATCAATAAGGGCATAAACAAAAGTATTGAGTTCAAAGGATTGAAAGCTCAGTATATCTGGTATTTCGGGGGTGGTGTGATCGTGCTGCTGATCGTCTTTGCTATTATGTACATCATCGGTATCAATTCATTTATCTGCATCGGAATTATACTAATTGCAGGAACTGTACTAGTGGTCAAGTTGTATGCACTAAGCAACACTTACGGAGAATATGGCATGATGAAAACAATTGCCAAACGGAGTGTGCCAAAGGTCATTAAATCGAGAAGCAGGCAGGTATTCTGCAATGCTCATCCTGAAAATACAAACACGCAAAAAATCTGATACTCATGGAAAGGCTATTACCATCATTGACGCTACACGGGACTTCATTCAATATAGACGTAATGAAGGAAGCACTAATTGAGACAGGGAACTCCAACAATATTATTCCATTTAAGGAAATGCTGTACAAAGGTGATCACTATACATTCAGTTACGATATGCATGAAAAGAACTTGCCCCGTATTGGGTCTACTGCATTTGAAGATGTACAAGTTCCGCCTATGGTTAAGCTTGATCCTGAAGGAATGGCTTTGAAATATAACAAAAGTGCGGATGAAATAAAAAACAAAACGGATTTCGAAATAATGGTCGATCAGGATTTATACAAGCTTCGGTTGAGTGGGCGCCTCCCCGTTATAGAAATTATGAACCATCCTTTTTATGTAGATGTACGGATGGATTCGCTCAGGCCTAAAGACGATTTTACAACATTAGGCATCCGCTTTTCAGAGATAGATGATTATATACATCCCGATGATCAGCGGTACTGGATACCATATCATCCAACCTCGCATACAGTGAAAGAAATTGATACCGAAAAGATTACCGCAATCCCCAAGGACATTTTTCTAATTGAAATTCCCACACTTGAAAAACTTGACCCGGTCGGCTATGCTCGTCATCATGGTTTTGATATAGAGCAAATGGTGATGACTAACCCCATCGAGAGAAATATGGTGGCTAAGATGCTCAACTGGAACGAAACAGGGCTTCAGCAAATCGTTGAAAAGAACCTGTCGATAAAGCAAAGGACAGACATAAAGGACAAGATAGGCAACCAGCCTAAAAAGGCCATCAGGAGAAGCAGAGGCAATAAGATGTGAGAATGTTATCAGTAACTAGGTAAAAAAAGTGAACATGGAAAAGCAGTTGGATGATATTTTGCCAATATTGGGTGTAGAGCATGATTGTATTCTTTCAAAACAGGGGGATATAACCTTAGTTTTTAAGGTAGAGCTACCCGAGATATTCACGCTGTCAGATCAGGAATACGAAGCTTTTCACCAGGCATGGGTGAAGGCCATCAAGATTTTGCCAAAGCTGTCTGTATTCCATAAGCAGGATTGGTTTATTGACAGCAGATATTCACCGGATTTTACGAAAGACGATACGACTTTTCTAACGCTTAGCAGTGAACGCTTCTTTAACGAACGTCCTTTTTTAGACCATAGCTGTTATATACTGCTCACTAAAAAACCGTCAGGAAGAAAGCCTGCCACTTCTTTGTTTTCCAACCTGCTCCGCAGGTCCATAGTACCGGAACAAACCCTGAAGCCACAATTGCTACAGGATTTCTTAGACAGTGCCGGTCAGTTTAGACGCATACTTGAAGACAGCGGTTTTGTGCAGCTTACCCGTCTCAAAAATGATGAGCTGACAAGTCACAGTCGAAAAATGGGATTGATCGAACGCTACTGTTATTTGTCTGAGAAGAATGATGAGCTTTTATTGAAGGACATTGCCTTTCAAGATGGTCTACAAATCGGTAATCAGCATAGTCAACTTTATACATTGGGTGATGCAGCCGATCTGCCCGCATTGTGCGGTTCGCGGATCAACTTCGACAGGTACTCCACTGATAAGACAAAGTTCAGCATTGGTTTTGCCTCCACGCTGGGGCAGCTACTTCCCTGCAACCATATCTATAACCAGTACATATTTATTGAGGACACGCAGAAAACCATGCAAAAGCTGGAGAGTAAGCGTTTAAGGCTACAATCCCTCTCTGCGTATTCCCGTGAAAATACCATTGCGAGAGATGCAACCAATGATTTCCTCAATGAAGCCATCAGCCAGCAACGCCTTCCTGTAAAGGCACACTTTAATGTACAGGTATGGACTTCCAACAAAGAAGAACTGAAAGACCTTAAAAATCTCGTGTCTTCTGCATTGGCGCAAATGGATGCGGTGGCGAAACAGGAAACACTCGGTGCCGCACAAATATTCTGGGCGGGCATCCCCGGCAATGAAGCCGACTTTCCGATGAATGATACGTTTGATACGTTCGCGGAGCAGGCAAGTTGCTTTCTTAACCTTGAAACCAATTATCGTTCGTCTCGTAGTCCGGTGGGTATCAGGCTTGGAGACAGGCTTACAGGGAAGCCAGTTCATGTGGATATATCCGATGAACCCATCAAAAAAGGCATTTGTACCAACCGTAATAAATTCATCCTCGGGCCATCGGGTAGCGGAAAATCTTTTTTTACTAATCACATGGTACGCTCTTATTATGAGCAAGGCACTCATATCGTACTTGTGGATGTAGGACACAGCTACAAGGGCTTATGCGATATGGTGAACGGCTATTATTTCACCTATGATGAAAAGAACCCTATACGTTTCAACCCTTTCTATATCGGTGAAGGTGATAGCCTGGATACGGAGAAAAAGGAAAGCATCAAAACATTGTTGCTGGCATTATGGAAAAAGGATAACGAAACATTCAATCGTTCCGAATATGTAGCCCTTTCCAATGCACTGCAGCTTTACTATGAAAAACTGGACAAGAATGATAACCTGTTTCCCTGCTTCAATACCTTTTATGATTTCCTCCGGGATGAATTTGTCGCCATTCTGACCAATGACAAGGTTAAGGAGAAGGATTTTGATGTGAACAATTTCCTGTACGTATTGCGCCCATACTATAACGGAGGTGAATTTGATTACCTGCTCAATGCTACAGATAACCTTGAGTTGCTTACCGAACGCTTTATAGTATTTGAGCTTGATAATATCAAGGATCATCCGATACTGTTTCCGGTTGTTACCATCATTATCATGGAGGTGTTTATCAGTAAAATGCGCAAACTGAAAGGCATCCGTAAGATGATCCTCATTGAAGAAGCTTGGAAAGCTATAGCCAAAGAAGGTATGGCTGAATACATCAAATACTTGTTTAAGACGGTCCGTAAGTTTTTCGGTGAAGCAATTGTGGTAACGCAGGAGGTAGAGGACATCATCAGCTCACCAGTGGTAAAACAGGCGATTATTAACAACAGTGATTGCAAGATACTTCTGGATCAATCCAAATATCAAAACAAGTTCGATCAGATACAGGAGCTGTTAGGATTGACAGAGAAAGAAAAGGCACTCATTCTTTCCGTAAACAAAGCGAATGACCCTACAAAAAAATACAAGGAAGTATTTATCAGCCTGGGCGGCATGCTCTCTAAAGTGTACCGGACGGAAGTCTCTCCAGAAGAATATTTCGCCTATACAACCGAGGAAACAGAAAAGGTTAAAGTAGCGCAGTATGCTAAAAAGTATGGGGATGTAAGGAAAGGCATAGCAGCATTAGTGGCCGATATGAAAGCAGGAAAATAGTGACTAAAAAATATTAATCATGAAAAAGCTATTAATCATACTGATAATTGTCGGCGGTACACTAGCACCGATGCAACTGGCCCATGCGCAAATACCCATTGTAGATATCATCAAGGGTGCAATTAAAAAGGTTATTAAGGCTATTGACTTACAGATACAGCGTCAACAGAACAAAGTAATCTGGCTGCAAAATGCTCAAAAGACACTGGAGAACACTATGTCTAAAACAAAACTGGATGAGATCACCGGTTGGGTAGATAAGCAAAAGACACTATATAAAGACTACTATGAAGAACTCCGTAAAGTAAAGGCAATTATCTCTTACTATCAGCGTATACGGACAATGACTGAAAAGCAAGTGCATTTGGTTGACGAATATAAACGGTCATGGGCGCTGTTCCAGCAGGACAAGCACTTTACTCCAGACGAACTTTCCTACATGAGTAAGGTGTATTCCGGCATACTCGATGAGAGTGTAAAAAATATCGACCAGCTGTATATGGTAGTCAATTCCTTCCAGACACAGATGAGTGATGCTAAACGGCTTGAACTGATCAATGCTGCCGCTGACCGGATAGACAGGAATTATAACGATCTAAAGCAATTTAACCAGCAAGGTGTCCTGCTCAGCATTCAAAGAGCGAAAGCACAAAATGATGTCGATGTCGTAAGAAAATTATACGGAATTAAATAAGCCAGAAAAATGAAAAGTCAATTCATCATACTATTATTAGCCTTCTCTGCCCACGTACAGGCGCAGGGTGTGGGCGAATGGTTTCAGCAAGGTGCAACGCAAAAGAAATATCTCATGCAGCAAATTGCGGCACTACAGGTATATATCGGTTACGTGCAAAAGGGATATTCTATTGCTAAAGACGGACTAAACACCATTGGCGATATAAAAAAAGGAGAGTTTAATCTTCATGCGGACTATTTCAATTCTCTGAAGACTGTCAGCCCGACAGTCAGGAATTACGCAAAAATTGCAGCCATCATCGCTTTGCAGATAAGAATAGTACAGGTGTATAAAAACACTTCTGATCAAATAAGGAAAGGTGATCACTTTAATGATGATGAACTAAACTATGTCGATGGGGTCTTTAGCAGGTTGCTTGATGATTGTGCGAAGACCATAGACGAACTCACTATTGTAACGACTTCCGGCCAGTTAGAAATGAAAGACGATGAACGGCTAAAACGCATTGATGAAATGTATGGCGACATGCAAGGTAAATACGCATTTGTTGAGGCCTTTTCAAATGAAGCAAAGCTGCTCGCGGCTTCACGGATACGGGAGCAAAGAGACATACGAACAAGCCGTGCAATAAACGGCATAAAATAACCGGTATGAAAAAGATAATCATTCTTATAGTGATGTTTTGTGCAGGCATATCGAATAAAGCCGCAGCACAGGCGCAGGAAATTGAACAGTTAGTCCTGGATATAGAAAAGTTGGCGCAATTCAAGCAGATATTAAGTGATCTGAAAAAAGGCTATCAAATCGTAAGCACAGGTTATTCCACCATAAAGGATCTGTCTGAGGGCAATTTTAATCTGCATAAGACATTCCTTGACGGGTTAATGGTTGTTAGTCCTGCCGTGAGAAAGTATAGTAAAGTGGCGGACATCATTAACGACCAAATAATGATAGTCAAAGAATATAAAGCATCATTTGGCAAGTACAAACAAGACGGCAATTTTAACGATGATGAAATCAGCTATTTGGGCAAAGTCTATAGTAATCTCATTGACGAGAGCCTGAAAGATCTGGATGAACTGACTATGGTGATGACAGACAGTAAACTGCGGATGTCTGATGACGAGCGGCTGCAAGCAATAGACCGCATACATGCCAACATGAATGATAAACTACTTTTCCTCCGGCATTTTAATAACAATACAACTATTCTGGCTGTACAAAGAGCAAAGGAGAGGAATGACGTGGTTACGATGAAAAAAATATATGGTATAAACAATTAAATCAATTAAGATGGCAAAGCGGATAAGAGTTGCTTTAATAGCAGCAGTGGTAATGATGTTGCCCCAAATTTCACGGGCTCAGGGCCTGGCAGATGAAATGAATAGCCTGCACAGTGTATTGGATCAGCTATATGATGAGATGATGCCGTTGTGCAGTAAGTTAATTGGTGTTGGACAAGGTATCGCAGGGTTTGCAGCTACCTGGTATATTGCTGCCCGCGTGTGGCGGCATATTGCCAATGCAGAGCCAATTGATTTCTATCCTTTGTTCCGTCCCTTCGTTATAGGTTTCGCAGTAATAATGTTCCCGTCTGTGTTGGGCATCATCAATGGCGTAATGAAACCAACTGTAACGGCTACCTCCGAAATGGTCAAGGATTCAGATAAAGCGATCACAGAACTACTCAAACAAAAAGAGGACGCCATTAAAAAGACTGAGGCCTGGCAGATGTATGTAGGAGAGTCAGGCAGCGGGGATAGAGATAAATGGTATAAATACACCCATCCTGATGACCCTGCGGGCAATGATGAAGGGATGTTTGAAAGTGTCGGTAATGACATCAAATTTGCTATGTCGAAAGCATCGTACAATTTTCGCAACTCCGTCAAGGAGTGGATGAGTGAAGTATTGCGAATTCTTTATGAGGCTGCTGCTTTATGTATCAATACGCTCCGGACGTTCAATCTGATAGTCCTTGCCATACTTGGCCCTCTCGTATTTGGTATAGCTGTCTTCGATGGGTTCCAGCATACGCTTACCGTATGGATGGCGCGTTATATCAATATTTTCCTATGGCTTCCTGTGGCAAATATTTTCGGATCTATTATTGGGAAGATACAGGAGAAAATGCTGGAATTGGATATCAGCCAGGTTGAAAGTGCCGGTGATACATTTTTTAGCTCGACAGACGTGGCCTATCTCGTCTTTATGATCATCGGCATTGTAGGCTATTTCACGGTGCCTTCAGTCGCTAACTATATCGTCAATGCAGGTGGAGGCGGAGCAATGGTGCAGAAAGTTACCAGCTTGTTTAGTAATACTTCCAGAAGTGCGGTCAATACAATGTCTTCCGGTGCCGGAATGGCTGCGGACGCTCTAGGGAATGCGGCAGAAAGGATGAGCGGGAACATGACTGACTATGGCACTAATTCCGGGTATTTCAATGAAGGAAAGTCCTCCGGTAAATCAGGGTATATGCAAGATAAGATCTCAGGCAAGTCATGATTTGTCCTATCAGCAATGAATTATTAACACTAATGCTATCCGTCATGTTCAAGAAAATGCAAAACATCGATACCTCTTTTCGCCATATCCGCACATTTACTCTTGCGGTCATTATTGGTTGTACCGTCATCTGCTGCTTTGCGCTGTATAAGAGCTTTAGGCTGGTATATGAAATGCAAAGCAAGATATACATACTGGCAAATGGTAAAGCCCTGGAAGCCTACGCATCAGATCGCAAGGATAACATACCCGTAGAAGCAAAGGATCATGTAAAAAACTTTCATCAATATTTTTTCACCCTAGACCCGGATGATAAGGTTATTCAGGTAAATATTACTAAGGCACTATACCTCGCTGATGCGTCGGCCAAGCGGGAATATGATAACCTCAAAGAGAATGGCTACTACGCCAATGTGATTGCGGGAAATATCAGCCAGGAAATTAAAATAGACAGTATCACCGTAGACATTAATAGTTATCCCTACCATTTCCGCTGCTACGCTACGCAGAATATTATCCGTACAACGAGCAATGTAGCCAGAAGCCTTGTAACAGAAGGATACTTACGAAATGTGAGCCGCTCCGATAATAACCCACATGGTTTCCTGATCGAGCGATGGACAACTATTGAGAATAAGGATTTAAAAATAGAAAATCGTTGAGTTATGTTATCACTATTCAGAAACAGAAAAAAGGTGCGGCCGGTCGCTGGTAGCGAAGCCCAAGACAAAGTTGCGAAAAATGTTGTTGTTTGGTGCCTAACACTACAGGAACGCTGGGCGGCATTTATGCAAACGCAGACGGAACGGCTTTCAGGTAATGGTAAGCTTATCCTGCTGACTTTGTTCTGTCTTATTGCTGGCAGCGTTAGTATCTATCATATTGCTAACAGCCTGATCGGTTATCCTTCTATTTCGATCAAAATTTCGCGCATCAAGGCTCCGTTATATACCACAAGATCAGGAGAAGAAAACACCCGGTCGGAAATTGTTGTCACCAGACAAGAATACGAACGCTTAGTGCACTTCAGACAGTATATGGACAGCCTTGCCAGGAGTCCTGGCAGCAAGCCATTCTATGACAGCATCCTCAAGCAACGGCCCGGATTAATGGATAGTGTTGCTTTTGTTGAGAACATTTATCAATCACAAGTAAAATAGTAAGTATTATGGAACAGAAAACACATTCGCAGAAATTTCTGCGGCAACGCAAATTCTTTATGGTATTGCCGTTACTGGTACTTCCATTCATGACCCTAATGTTTTGGGCACTAGGTGGAGGGAAAGTGAGCCAGGCAGATGCACAGAATACAAAGAAAGGCTTCAACATGCAATTGCCCGGCGCTCACCTAAAAGATGACAAGCCTTTGGATAAATTGAGTTACTATGAGCAAGCGGCATCTGATTCACTCAAGCTTGAACAGCAGATAAAGAACGACCCTTACTACAAGATGCATCCGGATACAGATACTGTCGCAAGCGTTCTTATAGATACGGCATCAGGTATTGAGGGTGGAAATGCAGTTAAGAAGAGCCATGTACATTCCACCTCAGGATATATAGATCCAAATGAGGCAAAGGTATACCGTAAGCTCGCACAACTTAATAGTGCGCTTAACAGATCAACTGCAATTGAAACAAATACCGGAGAGAATACCGAGATATCCGATAGGTCGTCTAAGCCCTTAGTAAACAGCAGTGAAGTGGATAAGTTGGAGCAGATGATGAATGCTATGAACCAAAAGGATGGTACAGATCCAGAGATGCAACAGCTAGGTGGCATGCTCGACCAAATACTGGACATTCAGCATCCGGAGAGAGTGCAAGAACGCATCAGGCAGAACTCGGAGTTAAAAAGAGGCCAAGTCTTTCCGGTTACTGTAAATCATCGAAGTGATCCTGTTTCATTGCTGGAAAATCATCGCATAGATGTCCGTTCTTTTGATACAGGAATCTATAGTCACCTAGGACAAAATGGTTTTTTCTCATTTAATGATCCATCAGATGGAAATATCAGCCAGAATGCCATCGAAGCAGTAGTGCATGAGACACAAACCTTGGTGAACGGGTCAACGGTAAAGCTGCGGCTTGTAAATGACATTTACATCAGTGGCGTGTTAATTCCAAAGAACAATTTTGTTTTCGGTACGGCGCAACTTAACGGGGAAAGATTAGGCATTAAGATCAATAGCATTAGATGTCGCAATTCGCTGTTCCCTGTTGAACTGTCGGTTTATGATATGGACGGCATGGATGGTATTTATATTCCTGGTGCTATCACACGCGACGTTGCCAAGCAGTCTGCAGACCGCTCTTTACAGGAAATTGGATTTACTCCTGTCGATCCCTCTATTGGTGCTCAGGCTGCCAGTGCGGGGATTCAGGCTGCTAAAACACTGTTCAGTAAGAAGGTAAAGCTCATTAAGGTAACTGTGAAAGCGGGGTATCAGGTGTTGTTGCGTGATGAAAAGCAGCGACAGAACAACTAAGTACAATTAAGGTTTCTAACAAATCAGTTCAATTAAATTTCTACAAATATGAAAAAGATATGTGCAGTATTGATAGTAGGGATTGCCGTTTTTCTACTCAATGAACAGGCGTACGGGCAACTCGCAAGGCCAATGGTAAAAGATTCAATAATTACGCCTTATCCGTTAGTGGTGACTTATTATAAAACCACTAACCTGATCTTTCCCTATAATATCAAAAGCGTGGATAGGGGGAGCAGGGACATCCTTGTCCAGAAGGCAAAAGGCGTTGAAAATATTCTCCAGGTAAAAGCAGGTAAGATGGGTTTTGACGAAACAAATTTGACTGTTATCACGGCTGATGGCAAATTATATTCCTATCTCCTGAATTATGCTGATACGCCTGTGGTTCTAAACATCAGCTTCGCAAACATCTCGCACTGGAACCCTGAAGCATTTTTTTCTGAAAACAGAATCAATGAAGCAGAGGTGCAGAAAGATGCCCAAAATATTGCAACTGCGAAAAAAACAATAAGGGGATTGAAGGATAAATCCTTTGGTGTCGGCTTTCAGCTTGATGGTATTTACATACATGAGGAAGTAATGTATTTCCGTATCAAAATTGATAACGAATCCAATGTCAATTATGATATTAACCAGCTTCGCTTCTTTATCAGAGATCAAAAGAAGTCAAAGCGTACCGCGACGCAGGAATTAGAGATTTATGCTTTATACACTTTCAATGATACCTCTATTATAGCCGGACAATCAAAGCAGGTCTTAGTTTTTGCCGTTCCTAAATTCACCATTCCCGATAAAAAATACCTGACTATACAGCTTATGGAAAAGAATGGCGGCAGAAATATGGAGCTGGCAGTACATAATAAAACCATCGTAAAGGCAAGATCGATTAGTAAACAGTGACCAATTATTTTATCAGCATTTAAATTTTGGATTATGAACCAGAAAAATTTGGAGTACCTGAGTGATCAGGTCAAGTTCACCGGCTTCGGCGAAGGCTTGGAAAACGAACTGAAAGAAAAGATAGAAAAACAAACGCCGGAATTTCAGATCGCCCACAAAACAAAGTTCGGCAATGACGACGTTTCCTCCTTGCTGCACTTTAAAAAATCGGATCAGACAGATATGTATTTCTTCAACCGCTATGAAATCTCAATAAAGCCTGAACAATCAAAAGACGAGATGGTACAGACCTTTTACATCAACAAAGGCAATAACATCACGCTTAAAGAGGGTTTTAACCTGATGAACGGACGAGCCGTCAATAAAGACTTGACCAACAAAGAGGATCAGGTGTACAATGCCTGGGTGCAATTAGATTTCAAGCAAACGGATGCGCACGGCAACTATAAGTTGAAACACTTCCACGAGAACTATGGCTATGATCTGAATGCGGCATTGGCGAAGCATCCTATTAAAGAACTGGAAAATACACAAGACGCGACAAGGCTTATGGATTCTTTGCAAAAAGGTAATCGCCAATCCGTGACATTTAGCCAAAATGGTAGTGAACAAAAACATTTTATCGAAGCCAATCCTCAGTTCAAAACCATTAATATCTATGACAGCAATATGCAACGCCTCAACAGCAAGCAGGGGCAGGATGAAAAGCAAGGACAGGGTGAACAGAAGTCAGCAAAACAAAATGCTAAGAACGAAGGCCAGAACTCGGGTGATTCGGATGATAGCGATGCGATGCCAAAGGCATCGAGTAAAAGAAGAAAGAAACAAAACAATTCCATTAGCTAAGGAATAAGTGAGCCAGTGTGACTATAAGTAAATAGCCGTGAAGGCTGGAATGTGAAAATGAAATCTATTTATTCAAAAGTCAAATCAATTACAAATGAAAACTCAATTAGTATTGCTCATGGCATTTATGATAGCCTTTTCTGCGTGTAAGAAGGAAAACGCCATGCAACAGGCAAAAGAAGCCAACAGGATGTATGCAGCAAGAACGGTTAGTATTTCCGGCCCCGAAAATCCATTAAATAAATATGACAGTATTGGCTATTGGCACAACAGGATTTTGGACTACGTTCAAACCTATAACATCGCAACGGACACCCCGGATGTCCGAGCTTCAACTGAATCAGTAATTAAATTTTACCGGGAGGAACGTGGCTTGGAAGTTCCTGAAGCATTTTTTTCAACTGTCAAACAAACCATTGATGATAGGGAGAATGACTTTAGGCATGTTATTGCTACTTGTCCTTATCCCGGACATGTGAAAGCTGCTTTAGATTCACTAATCGCAATGTTAAAACGACTGTCAGATAACGGCAGTGATTACAACGCAATTAAAGGTAGCATTACGGCTTTCGAAGACAATATAATACTAGATGTCAGTCTTGTTGAAACAGACCGTGCAATCATCCTAAAAACGGCTTCTGTAGCCAGGTATTCCATTTATTACTGGATCAATATTCTTCCGTCTGATCCTCCATCAGGACGGGCTTTCAAATTCAAGAACATTGTAAAATGGATTGCTGCGGTAACCAGTGATATTGGCGGAGCTATCGTTAGTGGTAATGCTGGTTATGCTGCCGATTGTAGTTCCTATGCTTATGACCTCGTAACCTATAGTATGCCCTAGTAGACATGGAACCACTAAAACCATTATCGGATTTTTTTAATGCTATTGCGGGCGACCCCCGCATTAGCATTACCCATATTGGCGTATATGCTGCATTACTGCAATACTGGAGTATGCACCATTTTGAAAATCCAGTGCAGGTATTCAGCTACGAAATTATGCAGATTGCAAAAATCTCCGCAAGTACGACCTATCATAAAAGTATTAAGGATTTGAATAGTTATGGCTATATCAAGTATGAGCCATCATTTAAAAGGAATCGAGGTAGTAAAGTATATATACTGGTGGAGGAATAGTATGTAGTTCATTATAGTAAATCGTGAGTTATGAGTGTAGAGGTAGTTACGAAAGAGGATTTACAAGCTTTTCGCCAACAACTGCTTAATGACTTGAAAGCATTGTTGTCGTTCAAGTCAAATGCAAGCAAAGAATGGCTAAGAAGTAGTGAAGTCAGAAAGCTACTCAAAATATCAGCTGGCACATTGCAAAATCTTCGAATTACAGGTAAGCTAAAGCCGGTTAAAATAGGAGGAATTTTTTTTTACAGGAATTCAGATATAGAAGGACTTCTAGAAAGCGGCGAATAATGGACACAGACAGTAAAATAGATGTGGCTTTGCAAAGGATATCCGCTGATTCCAAAATTAGCGTTTGGGATATGAGTCTTTATATGGCATTGGTTCATTACTGGTGCGCAAGTGGCTTCCAATATTCCTTTCAAATTTCAAGACGGGAGATAATGGTATTCGCACACTTAGGAAGCATAGCGACCTATCACAAATACATTAAGCGCTTAAGCGACTTTGGCTATATCAAATACAATCCATCATACAATCCTTATGTTGGAACAACAGTCTTTCTGTGCATTTAGTTGATATTTAATTTGCACTTCATATCTATTTAACCGAGCTTCTCAATTATATATTTTTATTGATATAATTTTGCTCTAATTTAGATCTTTTGTCGCCAATATCAGTAAATTGGAATTTCCCATCAATCACTTTCTCAATCCCCGTTATTGGGTACATGTCTAATTGATACTTGTCATTCGACCATCTTTCAATTCGATGCATAACCGCTTGAGTAAGTTTTAAATTTGCATCAACTGCTTTTTTAGTAAGAGCAATATTTAGTCCTATGGATTCAGTCACTGAGCTTGGATATACGATGCCGTTTACCTCAGTGTTTTCCTGCAAGTATATCATTCTCAGTGCACAGAAGACTGCTGTTAGTACCATATAAACATTCTCATTACTTGCTTTAATTGAACTTAAATCTGAAAAATAATTCAGAGTGTCTATTATGAAGCTTGCGTCTTTTTCTGAGCAGCGTGTTTTAATATAATTTCTAAAGTAGTCTATGTAATCTTTCATCCTTTGGTTTGTACTTAGGTGTTTGTCGTCAAAACAAAGGCATACGGATGTAAAAGGTTTTATTTCCCAAGTACCGGTAGTGAAATCAAAAGTGTTTTCAATGCTACCATTGTCAACAACTTCTTTACGGCTTTCAAGCATAGACGTAGCAAGAAAGCTTGATTTATTACTAATCGTAGGTAAACAGGCGTAAAATATTGGTTCTCCTGGTCTATTAAATCTGCCCAGCCTAATCAAATGAGGTTGTTTTGAATTGTAGGAGATGTCCTCTTCACAGGTGAACAATTCCCCGTTGTAGTTTGGACGTGTCCTAAGAAGCATTTTATCTGTTACTTCCAAAATGGGAACTGGAAAGCCACTGAAAAAGCGATAGCAACTTTCGTAGGTCGCTTTGAAATTTGTCTCTGTGACCTGCTTCCCTAAATAGGACTTTATATCTGTGAGAACATTATAAAGGTGGTCAAATTCCTCTGACTTATAGGAAATTCCCTTCCATTCTTGCCCTTTCTCCATAAAAAGAAATTTTCAACTTATTTGCGTGCCTTTAAAATCTGTAATCAAAGACAAGCTCCTATTCTTCAGGGAATTCAAGATCTCCATCCTCATCTCTGGTTGCCTTTACAACTGCACCTTTGGCTTTTAAGCAATTCATGACTTCGTCATCTAAATATCGGTTACCTCCTGAAATAAATGCATATTTAGGTCGCATAATGTCAAATAGCGCCGAAGAAGAGTTATTATGGCTACCGTGATGCGCAACCTTTAGCCAAAATATGTTTTTCAATGCTTCTGGATAATTTGGAATATTTTCAAATGATTCAAGACTAGCATCTCCAGTAAATAGATACTTTTTATCTCCAATTTTTATTTGAAGTATTACGCTGACCTGGTTTACCTCAGTTACATGATCCTTCTTTTGTTCATCGAGGTAATCACATGGATTAGTGATCTTTTTTGCGAGGGTTGTAAGAGACAACTTACGTCCTTCTAAAAGTAGCTGTTCCTCTTTAATAGCTGTTGCTTCGGTTATCAGTAGCTTTTCGGCAGACACAAGTTTATTGTAACAAGACTCATAAAACTTTTTTGTTGGGCCTAGTACAGTTATTTCCTCCCATCCTGAAATACTTTGTCCGCTAAATGGTTCCACCTTTTTTATCCCTAGCTCATCTAGTACATCTACCAAATCATTCATCTGGTGGTAGCTCTCTAGTACAATATTGAATTGACTGGTTAAGTTTTCGAGTAAAAGTTGATTTTTAAGCGTGTATAGCTCGAAATCATCAATCATCCTGTTTTCCTGAACTTTTGCAGCTAAATGAAATGCTTCGTTTTGTAAACCTGGTTGATGAATCCAAACCTGACCAATATCCTTTTTATACTTTTGCGCAATAATTTTTAGGCCGCCTATGTGATCTGAATCATAGTGTGTGCAAATTATTAAATCAGGGCCTTTTTTGTCGGCATCTGCAAGAATTACATCTAAAGAGCTAATGACTGCATTTGCATCACCGCTATGCCCTCCATCTATGAGTATCACAAATTGGGACGTTTGGCTCCTTTTTAGGTGTATGATGATAGCGTCACCATCACCGACATTAAGCATTTTTATGTGGACATTCATTGTTACATATTAGGTTTAAAAACAGCTCTAATGTGCCTTGAGTTATTGTATTTTGCGCTTGGCAAAGATAGATATTATGATTAGAGAAAATAAGAGCCTAAAGGATTCCTTTGAATTAATAAGTCAAGTGAATATTGCTGCGTCTTATGAAGTAACGGTAGGCAAAGCGAAAGGTCACGTCTATATGGGTAGAGTTTTAAATCTCAACTATACAGAAGGTCACTACGCCTTTAGCGTGACCACTAAGATTAGAAAAGGCGTACAATCGGAAAAAGAATTAGAAGTTAATCGTAAGACAGAAATTCAATTTAAAAACAGTGGCCTAACATTGTATACCAAAGGGAAAAATTTCCTTTACAACAACGTTTCTTACCCGGGGTTTGAAGATTCTTCAGGCGAGAGCTCGGAGAAATTGATTCAGGGTGAAATTAACTCACTATCCACCAAGAGGGCATCGTTCTACGATAAGGATCATTACTATCGTGCTATTCTCCCAATAAATAAAAGAGTTAGACTTATTGACGATTTTTCCGGAAATGGCTTTGGCATAGACGGCCGAGATATTTTTGATAGACTTGTTCCAATAAAAGTAAATGAATGCAACTATCACCTTTATGTCTATACTAATAAAAACAAAGAGAGCTTTTTTATTGTGGACGGGCTAGATAAGCAAGTAATAGATGTATTCCAAAGAATAGTCAATTCCATCCTTTTATCGTTCGCGTTTTTGAAAGGAGATTATCATGGGCAACAATGCTATGTCTTATCATACACATCCTTATTTTTTCAAAAGCCCTCCAGCATACTATCAGTCGTTTTGGGGGGTGGGATTTATAACGGATTTCCTGTGCATACTACAATGCCTCTAAGCCTTCTTCAAATGCAAAGTAAAATAAAGTATAAAAAAGATGCTGATGGAAAAATTATTGGGCTTGATACCCAAAATATAGCCAAGTATAGAGTGCCTTTTCCAAATGAATGCTTTTCCAAACTTTGTGAGTTGATATTTAATAAGGGTGGAGTATTAAGGGCGGTTATTCTCTTTGTCAATAACCATACTGCCTCGTTAGAAATGAAAATTCCAACGCTGTTTGTCGCATTGGAGAATATCACTAAAGTATTGGTGGCCGATGATACCAAAGTCTTTAAACTGATCGAGGATGATAGTATTATCAAGGAAATAAAAAGTGCGATTAAGCCTGTGTTAAAAGAACTAACAGTTATTGAAGGGAAGTTTCGTCCTAAGGACTTGAATGCTATAGAGGAAAAAGAGTACAAGGCGGCGTATGCCCGAATAGCAACCAAATTTCATGATTTCAACAAGGGGACAAACAACAAAAAACTAATTGAGCCTTTTATTAATTTCGGCTTTAAGCTGACTCCTGAAGAGGAGCAATTAATCTTTGTTTATAGGAACAAGTTCCTACACGGAGACGATTTTATGACGATGGAAGAAAGTTATGAGATAGAATTTAAGGAACTATTTCATATTAGTATGAGGCTTCATAAACTAATTTCGGTGCTATTATTGAAGGCTTCGGGTTATTCAGGGTATATCTTGAACAATGCGAAAATCCATGAACAAATTTCACAAAGGAAGTTGAAAGAATCTGTGTTTATAAAAATATGATGAGCAGATTAGAAAGCACCACATTACAATTTTTTCTGGAAGAAAAGATAGTTCAGACTTAGCGGAGGCAGAGAGTTTTACTTCTAAATCCCTTATAATTGCAGCAGAATGGAAAACGGCTTTACTATACCTTTTGAATTTAACGGCAAGAAATATGAACCAGAAGCTGTTTTTATCAGAATGGGATTTATCCACCAGTTCCATATCCAATTAAATGAATACCGGCTTATCATAGAATTTGATGAAGAACGTAATTATAGGGTAATAAACGTAGAGGCAGCAAAAGATACAAATATCAACCCTGAAATGCTTAAAGCACTAATTGACAAGGTTTGTTCTTTGCATTAATATTGCTTGCTAGGAAGTATATAGCTACAGTGGTTTAGCAAATAAGAAAATGCAATTGTAACGGGCTGGTACTATCAGATTGTCTGATGCATGTTAAAATTATGATTAGTTAATAATGTCAACTTCCTTTTTTAGTATCTTTGCCCTAGCATTGTAGCATAGCAAACAAGAAAGGTGAGTAATTCGGTGAGTAAAGAACCAAAGCCTTTATAAGATATTGAAAATAAGCGTATTATGGAGTAGGTTCTGTTACCTCTCTCTCCGCGCCATCACTTATCAAGGAACTGCAAAGGCTCGTAAATACTATGTTTACGGGCCTTTTTTCATTTTTCCCCTCCAATTCAAATCAAATAAAACCAATCCGCAGGTGGACTATTCGGGGCACCGGAAATTAATCCGACTTTGGTGCCCCGAATCCTAATCAACAGGATTAAATGTTCCCATGCAGCGATTTGAAAACATTAAAAACGGAGGTGAAAAATGGAACACAGGATCAGCATTCTTTTTTACAGCAAAAAGAAAAAAATTACCAAAGACAATTTAGTGCCTATCTACATGCGTATTACCATCAACGGCCAGCGGCTGGAACACAGCACACACCGTTATGTGCCTGTAGAAAAATGGTCATCCGCCACGGGGCGCATGAAAGGGAACATGCAAGAGGCCCGCATACTGAATGCCTACTTAGATGCCCTGACTAACAAAGTGCATACTGCCGAGCGCGAAATGACACAGGACGGCTTAGCCATTACCTATGAAGCCTTTAAAGAAAAATGGATAGGTACAAGCGAACGCTCACGAATGCTGCTGGAAATATTTGAGCAACATAATAAGGAAATGAAACAGCTTATCGGCAAAGATTTTGAAAAGGCTACCCATGAGCGTTACCAGACATCTAAAGATCATACGAAATCATTTCTGAAATGGAAGTATAACCTCGAAGATATAGACATCAAAAAACTCGACTACCAGTTTATCTGCGATTATGAGTTCTGGCTTAAGACAGAAAGGAATTGCGCTCATAACACGACAATGAAATACCTGAGCAATTTTCGAAAGATTGTAAACATCTGCCTGGACAGGGGTTGGCTCCAAAGAAATCCTTTCTCCGGTTATAAGATGAAGAAAAAGCCAGTTAACCGCGAAGCGCTGACTGAGGAAGAAGTGCAAACCATTATCCAAAAGAGGCTGGTTTCAGCACGTTTAGAACAGGTACGGGACATTTTTATTTTCAGTTGTTTTACCGGGCTGGCTTATGCTGATGTCAAAAAACTGACCCAGCGGGAAATCGGCATAGGCATTGATGGAAAAAGATGGATACACACTTACCGCCAAAAAACAAAAACGAACTGCTCGATACCCATATTGCCAATGGCGGCTACAATTATGAGTCAGTACCAGGATCATCCACAATACGTACAGCAGGATAGGGTTTTGCCGATACTCAGCAATCAGAAAATGAATGCCTACCTGAAAGAGATCGCCGATGTATGCGGTATCACTAAAGTGCTTACTTTTCACATTGCACGGCATACATTCGCTACCATAGCAGTCAGCAACGGCGTACCAATGGAAACCGTTTCAAAAATTCTCGGTCATAAAAGGATTGTACAGACACAGCATTACGCCAAGATCAACGACCGAAAGATTGGCGACGACATGGAAGCAATGGAAAAGAAGTTTAATTCAAATGCTGAAACAGTGAATGAAGAACACCACCCGCAGGAAAGAAAAGCATCTTAACCTTGCTGTGGTCACGAAGGGCATAACGTTTAGCCTACGCCGCTTTGTTTTCTTAAACGTTATGCGCTCCGTTAATACGCAAAAATTCTGACCTACTATGCAAGCAACTCTGCCGAAAGGCTGTGTTGCTTGCGGCGTTTAGGGTAAGCGAAAGAATTTTCTTGCAGCATTCAAAATTTCCCAAAAGTAACAATCAGTCCTCCGGTTATGATGAACAAGCCTCCCGCTATGACGGATAAAGGCGGCACGGTTCTAAATATAATGTAGTTAATTATCTGCCACATGATGAATAAGGTAGTGATATACAAGCCAACGATCTTACCAAATTCCACCGGTGCGAGATTTAACATAGTACCATATCCCAATAATAAAACTGCACCGATCACTACACTGATAAGTCTATAAGTCCCATATATTCATAAATAGATTTTCTAACCAGTGCATCGCCGCAAACTTCTAAGCCGATAGCTGCGATCAAACAAAGCACTATGAGGACATTAACATTCATTTTCATTTTGGGGAATTGAAATCGTTCACTCAAAAATAAAGAAAACAGCCAAAAGTCGCTTTATCAGCATCCGTTTTTAAATCTTTTTGCATCGGCATAATAAGCCATTGGCCTTGTAAGCACCTACCCTTGACGGAGCAGACCGGCAGGCAAGGTTTTGGGCAAAAAAATACGCTTTGAACAAAAACGTCCGCAGGACACCATTGAAAAAACAAAGGAAGATTTTTTTGCCCAAACCTATAGCCGCGCTAAATGATAATGAAGTGCGAGACCTTGCCTGTCGGGATGTCCGTCAATACCTTTGCTGCAGAGGCCGATAGCGAGTATTGAAATATTTAAAAAAGAAGGAGGGGATAACGTTTAAGTTGCTACGTCTCCATGTTTTTCTTAAACGTTATGCGCTCCGATAAATACTAAAAATCGTCATTAACCAGCAAGCAACTCTGCCGCCAGGCTGTGTTGCGCAGTCCTGTTAGCGATAGCAGCGGATAGCCCGGAACGCAGTGAGGACTTGTAGCGTATAGCGCGTCCTGAAGGGAACAGCCAATTATTATTACTATGGGGTTTCCAGTTTTTTGATTGCGGCCTGCAACAAATCATTCTTTTCCCGTTCAACTTGCAACAGCCGTTCATAGAGTTTTTTATTTTCCTCAACGGCCTCGACATACTTGTCCAATGGATTAAAAGTACAGTGATAGTTGAAGCCGCTTTGGTCGTGAAAGGTATTGATGAAATTATTAGCGGCATCCTCATTGAAATTGCGGATAATGTCGGTGGTTACATTTAGTGCCTCGGCAATACGCGCAAGCTTTTCGTCATCAACATCCTCACTTTGTTCGATTTTTGATATGGTTTGTTGGCTCAGACCGACCTTGCCTGCAAGCACTTCCTGCTTTATTCCTTTTAATTCACGAATGCGTTCTATTTTCCGACCAATGTGGTTTACATTCAAATTAGGAATTGTCATAAGGTAGATTTTTGTCATTGGTAAAATACGCCTATCACTTTCAGTCTTCAATAAATGATTTTGAAGACTTTATTCATATTCAAGCGTAAAATACAATCGCATGATAGTAAAATACTAAAATTCTGTGGTAAAATACAATCGAAATCTGGTAAAATACAACCTTCAAAATTACGTACTAAAGAAATTGTAGCCTTATTTCATACCCTTAAAGGATACTTATGAGATTTTTGACCAAATCAAAAAAGAGAGACACGACGATAGATAAGGATTTGAATTTCCCAAGCTTTGATTATTCGGCACAACAATTATCATGTTACATATATGCTTTAGAAATCTTCATCATTTCCTTGAAAAATTGTGATGTTATACGTTACGACACGGAAAGATCGCGTGAGTTTTTGCATTGGCTAACGGATCATAAAATAAGAAATGTTACTAAGCTGATTAAAGAACGGGCGCATAGCAAAAACTGAAAAGTTGACCAACTTTAACAATTGACTCAAAAAGTCAAGAGCTAAAAATTTTACCGAGGCGGGTATTTTTCACGTACCACGAAATATATCGTTTACGTATGTTTATACGCATTTAGAATTTTTAGCAAAAAGAATTTCTCCTATAACTCCAACGATAATTATAAACCTGCTGTCTAACGAGGTAATAACAATGATGAAATAAGGATAAAGAGTGTTCCGCTCTCGGTGTTTTTACTGCCTGTTACTTACCTGCTACACATTTAACCTGCAAACCTTCCGGCTAATGATCGAAATAAATCTCGCTCATTAATGCAGATTATTGCCGCTTTCAGAAGATGAATAGTGCAAAGACAAGGTATGTCTGATGGCTGCTTCAAATTGCTTAAACCATTTTAAATATAAAAGCAATGAGGAAGAATTACATCTATTTGCTATGCTGTATTGCTGGGTTATTATTCATGTGCTTTTCAGCCAATGCCCAGATTAACGGCCCAAGCAATGCCTGTACAGGTAACCCGGTAACTTATAACTTTAGCGGCACGATTGTTCCTGGCATTTCGTATAGTTGGTCTGTGAATCCTGCAAAGGGAGTTCCTTATGGGGGAGGAATAACTGTAAATATAATCTGGCTAACGCCGGGAACTGATACTGTAAAGGTCGTAAGGTATGGCGGCGGGAAAAAAGTAGATTCCTTTATTAAGGTAGTAACTGTTACTCCGCCTCCTCAGCCCTTTATAACTACAACGACCATCTTAGCGTGCGAGTCGTTCGATACGACTAAAACGAATCCCGCTCCACCATTATTTCTAAGTGATTCGGCATGTACCCGCGTTTGTGACAGCAGTTATATTTCTTATTCAGCAAGTGGTGGTGGCGCTACGGACAAGCATAAATGGAACGTATCAGGCGGTATAATAATTGGGGACAGTACCCAGCCAACTGTTTTAGTTTTTTGGACCGGACCTGGCACAGCCGGAACGATAACATTATCAGACACCTCTGCGGGAGGATGCTATGCAGTAACGTCAGGTTGCGTTCTAATGACGCCAAAACCACATTCCTCATTTGCAATAGATACCAATTCGGTTCATTTATTAACGGATACAGTTTGCTTAAACAGCAAAGTACAATTCAAAAGTCTCGCAACCGCAGATACCACGTCATCTATTACAAGTTATTACTGGACATTCGGAGATGGGTTTACTTCGACTGTTCCAAATCCGCTGCATACTTTTCCTGTTGCCCTTGTGCACGACACTGTAAGGCTTGTTGTGACGAATGCGTGCGGATGCACAGATACATCAACCACTATTATTTATGTAAACACCCTCCAGGGGCCGGATATACAATGCATTGGTGTAAAATGTAAAGGCGACACAGCAGTTTATTCCACTCCAAACCCATGCGCCGGGGCAACCTATCATTGGTCAGTAAGTGCCGGCAATACCATTTTGTCAACTTTGCCATACGGCCCTACAATTGAAGTACGGTGGGACAGCGGCGGTGCAAATGGGTTTGGGACGATAAGCTTATCAGAAACAGGTTGCGCCACATTATGCCCCGGAACGACAACAATGCAAGTCCCCGTCGTTCAAAGCAGACCGACCGTTACTGGGCCGAAAGTGCTTTGCGTACATAAGCCCTATCAATTCTCCATCCCGCTGTGGCCGGGTACACAATACCATTGGGGCGTGATCAATTACCCTTCTGCAATTGTAAGCGGTCATTTCAGCAATACAGTAGCTGTCCAATTTGACACCGTTGGTACGTATCAGATACATGTTTGGTATAAAAACAGCCTCAAGCTTTGTGGGGGCGATACCACTTTTACAGTTACCATTGCCAACCCACCGACCATTAGCGGCCCAACAATAATTTGCAGCTATTCTACACCCACCTATACATTAAGTGGAGGATTTTCGGGTAACTGGACACTTACCGAACCGGATGGTTCCATTGTAACAAGGCACGGAACTTCTTTTGTGATGCCAACTTTAACTAAAGGAGGACCCTATACTTTATCGATTACTGGAACTAACTTTTGTACTCCCAACCCAGTGAATATCCAAGTGGGTGGTCCCGTACCGCCAATTGACGCATTAAACGGTAAGACGACCGTTTGCACAGGTCAACCCTATCAATATAACGTTTATGCTGATAAGCCAGGTTACACCTATCAATGGGCCGTAACGAACGGAACACGGGATACGCTTGCGGGTGACTCAATCACTGTGAGTTGGGTAGGCTCAGGAAACCTACAGGTCTATCGCATCTTAAGAGATACACCTTATTGCGTCAGTTCTCCGCCTGTGATTGAATCTATAAATCCGTATGTTTTAAATGCGGAAATAACAGGCGCTTCGACAGTTTGCGAAGAAAGCTCGGAAGTTTACTATAACAATGTTCCCGATAGCACGCTTGCTTATGTAAAATGGAGCATCCATCCGGATACACATGGCAGTATAGTATCAGGTTACGAGGGATCGAATGCAACAATATTGTGGACGGATGATAATACCGCACTTCCACATTACGATACAGTACAATGTATAGTGACACAATGTGGAATTACTGATACTGCTACTGAAGTTGTAAATATGCGGGAAAGAGCTATTCCATTTGTAGGAGATTCGATCCAGACAGGACATTTTCTAACACTCTGCAATGGTGTGACTGATAGATTTTTTACAGATACCGGCTATGGTGATTCGGCTTCTTACTATGTCTGGGTATTTTCTGATGGCGCAGTTGATACGACAACTACAAATTACATCTATCATACCATAAATTTACCGAAAGGTTCCGGGTTAACGGCGCTTGACGTACATGTGACACCATACGGCACGATACCTGGATATTGTTCGGTTTTCGGCACAGGTGATTTTACATTTTATGTTACAAATCCTCATGTAGCAATTTCTACCAGGAACCCATTAAATTATTGCGGAACACCGACGATAAAAGATACGCTGCATACCACAACCATATCGGCAGTAGGTGCGAAAAGCCATTATTTCTATAGCTGGTATAAAAGCGGTACACTAAAATCGTCGGGAATATATGATACAACCTATGTTGCTACAGACACCGGCACCTACTACATTGTTTTCACAGACAGTACCGCTTGTGCCAGCACATCGGATACTATACATATCAGGAATATAGGTTCGTGTGCAGGCGTCTGTCCTCATAAACCTACCGCTTCATTAACCACTAATTGCAATGTGATTACGGGCATAGCGACAAGTGCGGGATCGGGCATAGTATGGTCGTCTCCGAACGGTACAGTAAGCAATCCGCATGGCGATACTACAACAATTACATACTCCGGTCCGGGGTATTACCAGATTGATCTTTACCAGGTAGTAAGCGGGTGCGGGTCGGATACGACTATGATAGATAGCGTAGAGTTGGTAAGCTATTTTGAAATGGAATATGTATGCGATACTTTTTACCGGGGAATCCAATTTACCGATCAATCGTTGCATTTGCCTTCCTGGGTGATAGACAGTACCCATTGGCATCTGACAAAAAATAGTATCGTTTACAAGGATACTACCGCAAATAATCCGCAACTAAGGTTTAAGGATTCAGGCACTTATTACATGACCGAAACGGTTTATGCCCATTCAGGCACTTTACATCAAACCTGCACTGATACAAGGACGATTAATGTGCCTGTGTTCGGTACAGCGTTGACCCCTTACCAATCTACTACTTCTTCCTGTGAAGGGGTGCCGATAAATTTCTCGATGACAGCAGCGCCTGACAGTTTCCAGGTTGATTATTATTTCTGGTGGTTTGGGGACGGTGCTGCAAGTTTTTCGCAATCTGTATCCCGATCTTATACTTATGATCCTGGTAAAGATACATTTGGCCGTGGTTATGACGTATATACTATTCTGTATGAGGCAATGGATTTATGGGATTGCGAACTTGATGGAAATTATGATTTTAATAAACTATATGATACAATTTATCATAACGACAGGGCTGATAAAATTTTGGGAGATTCAGCTGTGTGCCCGGGTTTACTCGATACACTTTCTATCTTGAAATCAGCTTCAAGTCTTAATCCGAGTAGTTATTTCTGGTCCGATGGTAATATCGCCTCTACTGACTATGTTGCAGTTAGCGGGATTTACACTGCAACTATATATGACCAACGAAGATGCTGGGATAAGACGCCCATGCATGGCGTTTCGGTACTGACGCCGCCGGACTTAACGATAGATGGAAAGAAAAGTTATTGCCCGGGAGAGACGGTGACTTTATCTTATTTCCCTACACCGCCTTACACTTATCAATGGTTTCTCGACAGTGCGATTTTAACTGGGGATACAGCAAAAATTCTGAATATGCCGGGATTGGCGCCGGGTACGTATGTCTTTGAGCTTCACGCCGATGACCCAACTCACAACTGCCTGCGGCCGGTAGTATTTGATACAGTAGTTGTACATCCGCAACCTTCCGCACCGCTCTTTAATACAATTACTGCCATAAGTTGCCCCAAATACGAATTGAGGTTATCTGTGGACACTATAAAGGGCTACAAATACAACTGGAGCAATGGCACGTTTGGCTATGCAGATACCGTATTTGCAGGTGGGCCGTACCGGGTATGGTGTACCGATACGTTTGGATGTGTAAATTATTCAGATACTACAGCTCCTTATTCGCCGGAAAGTTACCTGGCATGGTTCCCGGCAGGATGTTACCTGCTATGCAACCAGGCAATAAAAGACAGCCTGCATGGGCCTCCCGGCAAATTCCCATCGTGGCTATGGATGAAAAACAGCAGCCCGGATGGTACGGGAACGAACAGCCCTGTAAATCCACTCGGCATCAATGCAACCGCGGCTTATCAGTTGGCAATTAGCAATGGCCTGTGTTCAGCGACATCCGATAATATGAATGTGACCGCGCAGAATTGTTCGGGAGGAACATGCCCGGCAATACAATCGGCAAGCCTTTCCTGTGATCCAGCAACTCCAGCGGGATATATACTCAATCTTACTTTTAACTCAGGCATCCCGCCTACTACAAAGATCACAATTGGCGTAGATATAGGCCCTGTGGAACCGTTTACCTATTCATACGGCAGTATTGTTACATTACATTTTACAACGCTACGGGTACCAATACCGAGCAGCGTATTGGTGGAAGCTACATTTACAATGCCATCGGGACAAGTATGCTATGATACATTCCGAATCAATGTTATACCGCCTTGTACCTGGTCGCCGGAGAGAATTGCCGGGAATAACGCGGAACCGATGAATACATTGCAGAAAGCTGCTACTGGTATGCTGGTTTATCCTAATCCTGCAGGCGATATTGTCAATGTAAATTACAATTATGGCTATCCAAGTGATGTGAGCCGTAACATTTTGATCTATGATGTGGCCGGACGAATTATAACAACAAGGTCTGTGAAAAACGAGACTGGTACGATTGCAATACCCATCAATAACATAGGTTCTGGTAGCTATATCGTTCGGATGGAAGAAAACGGAAGAACGGTGCATATTGACCACCTAAGCGTTGTTCATTAATCCAACCCTTTAACTTAAATATCGGTCTTAATAAGTAAGGTAGAAGTGGATACACTTCACCTTACTTTTTTCATTAGTTTTAATATACAAAGCTTTTTATGAAAGAGAGATTTCTACTTTTTTCTATGCTGCTACTGTCAATAATAAACACAGCGATGGCCCAAAATTATAAGTGGGTAACAGGCGGAGGCAGTGATGACGATGCCCCATTTGATGAATCCTACCAGGAGCAGGTAAGCTATATGTGCACAGATGCTCATAACAATTTGTATATATCTGCGGTAACGGGTATAAATTCAATAAAGCTTGATACTTTCATCGCTAATTCACCAAATATTTATTCTAATTCTTCATTCGTAATTGGCAGTTATGACTGCAATGGCCAATTAAGATGGGCCAAACTCTTTGACGCATATGATTATGCTACAAGCTATGGGATAGCTTATGATGGTGCAGCAAACATTTACTGTGTAGGTATATTATTAGGCGAGAACAAACATATAGGTAATGACACTGCAATAGGCAGTATTTATTACAACTCATTTTTAGCCAAATTTGATACTTCCGGCAAATTTAAATGGATAAGGTTTATTGGTGATGATACGAAAGCCAGTTATGGAACATACGGACCTACGAATATATTGATTGATGGAAAAGGCTATATTCACGACTATCCATTGATGGATTCAGGTGTAAACATAACATCTACCTTAATAAGCCGTGAAGCGACCTACGACCTGAAATACGATTCATCCGGCAATCTAATTTCTGCGAGAAGAATGCAGATCGATAGCACGAGGTATATAAGGGCTATCACGATGAATAAAAAAAACAATAATGTCTACGCATATATTGTCGGCAGTCCAGCTTATAGTGTTTTTGTACAAACCTATATCACAGCATTTGATACAAGCGATAACTCGACATGGGTAGATTCGGGCAGTTTACAACAACTGCGATATGATGAAAACAATGGTCTTTATGGTTTCTCCCGGACCAATCCTATAGTGATAGGAACCGATACTGTGTCAAAAAACCACCTGACTGATATAGTAAAGCTGGATACTAACGGACACGTCATAAAAGACTATGGGTTTTATGGCAGCGGTACAGCCATCCTTGATCTTGCCTTATTACCTAATGGACGCATCGCTGCTACAGGAGAAATAAATGGAGATTTGGTATATAATTCAACTACAATACATTCCAGCGGTAATTATCCTCTGTTGGTAGTTTTGGATACATCTGGTTCACTTTATAAACTTGATTATTTACACGGTTTGGGAGCTTCATTGGATATGGGCATGGCAATAACATCGGATAATAATAATAACATTTATGTAGGCGGGGAAATAGAAGATTATGTATCTGCCGGAAGCCTAACGCCATATTATAGTCATGGTGGCACTACTGATTTCTTTGTGGCTAAGTATGGGTATAACTGTGATTGTACACCATCAACTGAACCAACGCCAATGTTTACGGCGACAGACAGTGTGCCGGCACTAAACTCAACTAAATTTACGTATGCCGGAACCATAACACCTGATAGTGTGAAGTGGAATTTTGGAGATGGGACGACATCAACTATTACAAGCCCAATACATTCTTTTACTGACACAGGTGTGTTTCAAGTTTGCTTAACTACTTATGCTTGCGATAGCGGGACATATTGTCAATATATTAAAGTATTGCCACCGACTGAAATTTCAAGCGTTAATGCTTTTGGAAATATAAGAGTATATCCTAACCCGATGGGTAATCAGCTTTTTATTGGAAATGCAGAGAATGGAGATAAAGTAAAGCTCTACGATGTAATGGGAAGAGAAGTTTATCACAACATTATTAATTGTACAAAATATTTTATCAATACAAATGATTTAAGTGTTGGCACTTATTTACTTGAATTGACAGATAAGTATGGGAAGAAGGAAAGTATGACTATTGTGAAACAGTAAATATCTGGCATGAAAAATCTTATTGTTCTATTCATTATTGTGGGAAGTTTGCGAATATGCTCTTGTAAGAAAGACAGCCAAAAAAACAGGGTCATTCACGGACAAATCATAGATTCAACCACTCATATTCCTATAGCTAACACAGGATTTACTTTTTATGTGGGTCAATCTTCCGGAATCAGTATGAAATACGTTTATGAACCTTACGATTTCACAACCGATAGTAGAGGATATTTTAAATTTCACCGCAAATGATGGCGCAGCCATCGTAATAAATTATTCAGGCTTATATCCTGTGGGTAACAAAGGGCTTTGGGCAAATGGAGTTAATTACTATACATCGGACTATAACACGGGAATAATTTATGCGATAAAAAAATAATATAAGTGGTGCCTATTTGCTTGAGTTGCCAAACAGCTATGGGAAAAGAAACAGTATGACCGTTGTGAACAAAAGTTCATCATTACTCATATTTGATTTTTAAGAAGGCTCTGTTTCTACACGGCTTTTTTGTGCGATAAAAAGTAATATAACCATACATTTTCAAACTGTGTTTCTCAAAATTCATTCAGAATTTGCTTTACTTTTGACTTCAATCGAAAAACAAACCTTGCCTGGTATTTTTATGCCGGGCTTATTTTTTGTGTCTCCTTGCTGGTTTGAATTTTAGTTTGTCGCTTACGGCTTGCTGCGGCTGTTCCTGCCTTTCTTCCTTTTGGTCGGTAATAGTTAATGCCCCCTTCGGATCACGGTTATAGGTGCTGTCCGCCCAAATGGACGCAGCCGGGTAAACCAGCCGTATCATCCGATATTTTAAAGCATTTTCATGCAGTAAGCTGTTTTCCGAATAAAGGCTAAGTGATAGTCCTAAAGAACCCGCTGTAACAATGAGAAGAATAACTGCGCCGATAATAAAACCTTTAGAACGTACATTGAAATGATGGTGATGTTCAACAGGCATCCGTTTGGGAATACCTGCAACTTTTTCGTTTAACTGTTTAACGGGAAAAAGTATATTTTCAGCTAACTGATTAAAATCCTGCCTGATCTCCTTTAACTCATTTTGCAATTGTTTGGTATCTGTGTTTACCTGTTCAGGCGGTTTAACATCAGCCAGTTTATTTAGCTTTTCATCTATTGCGTTAATACGCTGTATCAATTGTTGCAATACTTCTTCGATCAGGTCAAGCTGTTCGTTGTGTTCTTTCATAAATGTTGGCTTTTGTTTTTGCGTTTGCGTTTCTGTTCTTCGGTAAGCATATCATCAGGCATTGGCTGATTATATTCAGGCCGAAGCAATTGGTTCACCAGCTTGCCTGCAAAATGGCTTTCGGTTTTTCCTGTGTTTTCTTTGTGCCGTGATAAATGTATCTTTTGTGATTGCGCCTGTGACAACTTATTAAGGCTAAGTTGCTGGCTGATCTTGCCGTAGCTCAAGCTGCGGTCAATCTTCGAGCCTTTGAATTTGACATCCCATTTGCAAAAGGACACGCCCTGTATTTCCTCGGTGCCGTTCCGGTATTTGTATTGCATGGTGATACCCATCGCCAACAAATTGCTTTCTAATTGTGGCCAGTTTTGGGATTCTTTCAAGGCTTTGGTAATGCCGTCGTACAGCTCATACTTGACCTTATCGGCTCCGGTTAACCGTTGGCGGTTGACCTGCTCTTTGCCTTCGGCGACGTAGTAGCCGTACTTCTGTGTAAGCTCTTTGCAGACTTTTACGTTCCGTTGCTTCTGGAATTTGTCGCTGATCGTTTTTCCCTCATTATCTACCCGGTTATACACGATATGGACATGCGGGTGCGGTCTATCTTTATGCAGGGCAATAATATATTGCGTATTCCCAATTTTCATTTTGTCCATATACTCTTGAGCCCGCTCAACCATAATTTCATCGGTTAATAACCGCGTGTCATTCGGACTCCACGTTAAGGCGATGTGGCCGACCGCCCGTCCCAATCCAGGATTCAGCTTTCGCTGCATATTGAAGTCGTGAATGATGGTTTGTACGCTTTGTGTTCTTACGGCTTCGGCATAGAGCAGTTCGGCGCGGTGTTCCTGTAGATTGTACTGGATACATCCTTTAAAACTTCTTCCCGGCTTAACGATCCTCGCCATCATGGTTGAGGTATTTTAGAAAATCATCGGTCTCGGTCAGCACATCTAAGCATTTACGGGAAATGGTTAATAACCCTTCCTTATTGGCTTGCCGGGCAAGCTGGTTGACATTGTTGGCAAGGCCGGATAGTACCCGCAAAGCTTTCATATCCTCGGCGCTTAACCTTGCTACGACCTTTGCCTTTTTGGCAGCCTGCCGGAACCATTCGCTGGGCGTCAGCCCTGCATCTTTGGCTTTGCTCTCAATGAGAAAACGTTCGGTCTCGGTCAGCCGTACCATCAGGTGGCTGCTGCGTTTTATCTTTTTGGTTGGCCTGCCGCCTTTGTGCTTCACCTTTTTTTGTTCATCATTCATCACTTTATCTTTTGCACCGTTCTAAAAAAATCCTTTGCGACCAACGGGAGAAAAAGGCAAGTTTGCTCTCCGCCGAAGGCGAGAGAGGGTTTTTGTGAAACAAAAACACAAACTTGCTTCTTACAACCGAAAACCTTCGCACAGACAGCCTTTGGCTCTGCTTCTGCTGGTGATTGGTCAACCATTTGTTCAAATCCTTATGTTCGCTGTACAATTGTCTATAGTCATGATAGCGGTTTACATCCCATGCTATTGCCATCTTACTGTAGCTGATTCCTGCTTTGTCATTGTTGAGGTAAAGGTTTATCCGCTCATGCTTTTCCATTAGCGGGCGCGACTTTTCAAAGAATGAAAGTGAGTTTAGCACCAGAAAATTTGGCAGTGGGCGATTATTATTCAGATTCAAAACATGATAGGACAGGTAGTCAAAAAAGCCTTCAATAACGGCTAATTCTTTGCTGCTATTATCAAGAAAAGTTACGGCCTTCGGCGAGCTGCCTTTAAAATCCGCGCTTCGCAGTTCATATCCTCTGGCGTTATTCTGAAATCCGATAGCAGTATTTTGTTTCTTGTAAAGCTCAAAAACAACCTCGGCACATGCTGTTTTTGCAAGGCTTAAAGGGATGTTCCTTTGCTCCAAGTACCGCAATAGATGTGCTGATTGAAGCGGCTTTGTTTCGAGTATCCTGATATTGTTTTCATCTTTCTTTTCACCCGCAGAAGGGGTCGGGGTAATGGGCTGGTGAAAAGAAAAATCAATTTTAGCTTCGGCCAGTTTGTTTAAAAATTCAGCAACCGAACAGTTGAAATACCCGGTGCCAAAATCTATCAGGTCGCCGCCCTTGCCTGTGCCGTGATCGAACCAAACATTTAGTTTTTTATTCTTTAAATGATGCCGTATTTTCATTTCGTAGTGATGAGATATACCAGTAACTATCGTTTCTGATTTGTTGCGGCAAGTATCCTAAAAAGGAAAGATAGCTTACCATGTCAATTTGTTTAGCCGTTTCACAATTCATCTTTTGCATCATCGTTTTGAATTATCCGTTAACAAGTGTCTTTGCCTGCGTTTTTGTATCTGCTGATATTCCCAAATCCAATCGGCGGCGACGGCTTTCCAATTGCGGATGGGTTTGCCTCGTTTGGTTTTCCAGCTATTGGATTCCTGCTGCTGATAGAAAAAATCGGCTTCTTTCTCGCTAAGTCCTTTCTGTATAAAATAAATAGACAGATGCGCTCGTTCAGGTGGCATTTCGTTGCCGAAGCCTGCCTGTCTGGTTGCTGTTTTCATTTTGAAAAACGTTTAGCGATGCGATTTTTTGGAAAGAAACATTTTCTGAATGTCGTCCTGGTCGTAGTAGATCACGCCGCCGATCTTGGTAAAGGGAAGCGTGCCGTTTACCCGCATGTTTTGCAAAGTGCCCGGAGAAATATCGAGCAGCTTTCTGACTTCATTAGACTTGAGCCATTTTTTATTTAGGCCATTAGAGCCGTTGCCTTTTAGCAAAGTCTTAAATTCTTCAAGCAGCTCGGTTTTGAATTGTGCCAGGTCTTCTACAGTAAGCAGTTGCTCACGGTACAGCCTGGGCTTTGTTTCATTTGCGTTCGTCCTCATATCTTCTTCACTTTAATCCTGCAAATTTGAATAGTCCGGTTTGCCGGTTTTATATCTTTGGTATTAGCTAATAGAAATATTTTTTCTTCATCGTTTGGTTGCATACGCTTTCAATTTGAACCAAAATTGAAAGCTTGTCCATAATATTTTTCACACTATTACCCAACTTGGGTAAAATTTATTATCGTTTAGCCTGCTCAAATGTAATCCGGCTTATCAGGTAAATAAGCAGTTAGGTTAATTAACCTAACTAATGCTATCAGTGTACTAAGCGGCAATTTTGCCAATTTTTATCTGTGAAGGTAGGTAGAGTGCTTTGATTGATAACAAGCACTTCAAATTTTGTAGTGCTTGTAATTGCTTCCTGAATTAATAGTATTTTTGTGTATGGACAATAGTCAACTAAATAGTAAGCCTGATTTTTCACCAAAATGGTTTTGGGATTTTGACTATAACAAGATAGACTGGCAAGCTTCTTACAAAACCATTATTGCCCGCATCATTGAAAGAGGTAAGGAAAAAGAATGGATGGAGTTGATCCGTTTCTATGGGAGAGATAAAGTTGTGAATACCTTAAAAAATGAAATATTATTTCTTCCAGATTATGCTATTGAAGATGCTTCAAAATTTTTTTCAATTGTTAAGGAAGAGATGTTATGCTTCACAAGGAAACAGTCGATGAAGGGACACTGGATTTGATTAAGCGTTTAATGGAAGATGCAGAATTAAAGGACTTCTTCCTCGTTGGAGGTACTGCCTTGTCCTTACAGATCGGACATAGAATTTCAATAGACATAGATTTATTCTCGGAAAAAGAATTTGATGCTCCCAGTCTAAGGAAATATTTGGAAGACAATTATCATTTGACAGATAGCAAGTCAATAAAAAACGGCGTGTTCGGCTTCATCAATGATACCAAGATTGATATTTTAACACATGCATATCCTCAATTCAGACCTCTTGAAGTAATTGAAGGGATAAGGATGTCATCGCTGGAAGACATTGGCGCAATGAAATTAAATGCTATACATAATAGTGGGGAAAGGAAAAAAGATTTTATAGACATGTATTTCCTATTAGAGCATGAGCCTTTATTGATCTTTGTTCTGGCATACGAGCATAAATATCCAAATGTAAAAAGGCAAATGGTGATTAATTCATTACGATACCACGGGAGTATAGATCACGCAATCCCTGTAAAATTGTTGGGAAAAGATATAGAATGGGAAAAGCTTGAAAATCGTTTTTATTATGCAGAAATAAATAAACTTGAAATTTTTTCTTCCGAACAGGAGCAAAAACAGTCTAAAAATCTTCGACAAAAACGTGGACGCGGATTGTGAAGATGACCTGAAATATTTAGCTCCCTGTTTGATGATTAAAGCGATTTAAAACGTCTAACGCGTTTTTAATTGAATCACAATTATATGAGGCTTAATTGTTATCTTCCAACGGTAGTTTTGCGTCATCTGAAAATAGTGTTTGGTTCAATTACGTCCTCTAACAAATTAATAGTTGAATCCTTTGGTAGTTCATGAACATCGCGAAGCTTTTTTGTAATTGCCCTTGTACGAACATTAGCCTGCTCAATAACATTACTTGCTTCCTGCAATTTCTTTTGTGTTTTTTGCAAGATGCCTCCGAAGTCGCTGAATTCAGTTTTAACTGCACTTAAAAGCTGCCCGGAAAGAAGAGTATAATAACGTTATTTCTTCCTATAATGTCATTTGATCTTTAGAAGCCCTTTCAATATTCAAAATCGTTGACAGTACTATCAAACTAATAATTGTAGCAAAAAAACACCAAACTGATATGATATAATAATGATAAAATACCCAAGATAGTACATACGATAGAAAGAGAATAAGGGTTAACCATCTGATGCGTCTGATATTCGATAATAATGGTGGTAGCGCTGCGGGGATAAAATATAGCACACCAAAATACCATTTATTTGCCAGAACGAAATGAAGTATATATCTGATATGGTGCTTTTCAGCAACAGCTGATGCACCATAAGTTGTAAGGCAGTAGACGAAGTATACGCCAAATAAAATTCCCATAGCCAATAAAATAAGTAATATCATTTTTCTCCGAGAGCTATTTTCAAGCAATAGCACAGATAGCGGAATATAAAAAGGCCACACTATGCCCGCAATCACGAGGAAAATATAAACAGCGCCAACCTCCCAATGGCTATAAGCAGGATTGCCAATTACCACCCATAGTATACCCTCTATAAATTGCTGTATAGAAAATATAACCGGGATAAGCGCAAATATTCTTTGTTGCGTTGTCTGCGCACTATATATTGTCGCTGCCCCAATCAAAGAAAGAACAACACCTGCCGAAAAACTTGCGCCGGTTGAAAAACACATCGATAGAACATACCCAATTTAATCTGAAGGAATTATCAGGATCCATACAAGGTAAGCTTTAATTGCCCATTAATCTCACTATGAGGATAACGTTACTTTTTAAAGCATGCACAAATAGTAGTTATTTAAAAGGATATTAACATATAATACGTTACCTTTAGAGTACTATAGAAAAAGCGAAATAAATTTCAGTTTTCTCTTCTCCACTTCGCATGCATTTTAGTGGCTACGTTTAATCCAATTTTTCCGCAACTATCTATTCTTTTTTCACAGGGTTAAACTGAATTTATGCCAATTCTCATTTTTTTTATTGCCTTATGGTACCTATCGCTCTTTTCCCAGACTTTTTTTCAGCACAGATATGCGGCTCATGGGGCTTTTAAGATGCATAAAGGTTGGGAACGGTTCTTTTTCATAATAGCTTATATTACACAGGGCTCATCCTATATGAGTCCCAGGGCGTATGCTATTATGCACCGCCTGCATCATGCTTACACAGACACAGAAAAAGATCCACATTCTCCTTCTTACTCTAAAAACATTTTTGCTATGATGTGGCGTACAAGGATGATCTATACCAATATATTTAAAGAAAATATGGAAATAGAAGAGCGGTTTAAAAAGAATCTACCCGAATGGCGAGGATTTGATCGTTGGGCTAACTCTGGTATCTCACGACTGATATGGGTAGGATTGTACATAACTTTCTTTGTATTATTTGCTCCGATAGCATGGTGGTTCTTATTATTACCTGTTGTAATCAGCATGGGTGCAGTGCATGGAGCCATCATTAACTGGTATGCACATAAATATGGGTACAGGAATTATAATCTAAAGAATACTTCTGAAAATCTTTTTAGCATAGATATTCTGATGCTTGGAGAGTCTTACCATAACAATCACCATAAATATCCATCAGCTATCAATTTCGGACGTAGGTGGCACGAGATAGATCCTATATACCCCGTAATACGTTTGTTTCAATTACTAGGTATTATATCCATGTCAAAAGTACCAGCAATGTCTTATGTAGAAAGAGATAAAATGATCCAGAAATTTAAATAAAAAGGTTCCATATGAGTAAACTAATTACGGTATTTTCTCAAGGGGATGTACCAACTGCAATACAATTAAGCTATACCATAGAGACAACAGAAAATATTCAGACAATTTTTTGTAGCATTGATGCCCAAGACCATCCATTTTGGCTACAAGTGAGAAAGTTTGAATTGTTATCTCAGAAAGACCAGCATGGCTATATCCCTCTTTTTAATGAGATAAATAGCAGTAGAAATATGGCTACTACGTTGTTTATAGACAAAGTGTATTGCGATATTATGCTTGCCGAAAAGCTTAAGATTTTAACTTTATTTGTATAGATAAACGGACAATTTAATGAAGCTGCAGCCTTTTTCACCCTTTCTAATGACTTTTCCTGTGCACAATTGGCGCCAATAAACTTTCCTACACCGGCGCTGGAAAGCTCATTAATTTGGGTTAACCCAGTTATTTCCGTTTTATCGTCCAGGATAGCCACCTTTTCCCAATCGTCTTTTGAGTTAATCTTAATTTTATCAGTGATCTTTTCTTCCCGATTACTGCTTCCATGAATTATTTTCTCGACGGCATACCTACTAATTATCTGCTTGGTTTTTTCCCCACCGTAACAATAGGTAATAGTAAAACTCCCAATTTCATAGACAGTGAGTCTATTACAGTTTCATTATGTAGATATACTTTGTCTGTTTGGCTTGTGCAAGTTCATTTTCTAATGCGTTAATCTGCTCCTGTTTATTGATAATGGCTCCTTGAATTCTTTGTACATAATCCTGATAAGCCTGAATACGTAAATCCTGTGTTCTGATTTCTTGTTCTCTTGTATTTTTTAATCTGCCGATATGAAATTGCTCCACCCGGGTTAATTCATTATTTTCTACTTCCAGCTTTGCTTTAGTGTTAACCAATAGCGTTTTCAAGCGGGTTAATTCCAGTTTATCGTTTGTCAATTCACTTTCTTTTGATCCATTTGCGGCTGTATTAGCATTGTTGGATACAGATATTGCTTGTTTGGTTAGGATCGTCGTGGGCTGTAGATGGGTGTTCATTTCTGCGATAACTGCAGCTTTAATAGAATCATCATTTTGCTGCTGATTAACAGCCTCCCTGTTCGGGATTATAATAATTACGGGATAGTACTATACAGTAATATAATACAGATGTGACAGCTTTAAAATTGTTTTTCACTTGGCTGATTGTTTTTATTGTGAGCAAAAAATAGCGTATTAGAAACGACAACTAAATGTTACAATACAAATATTCAACTACCACGGCATACTTTGGCCTGCCTTATAACATAGAGCCTACCTTTTTGACGCGTTAAGGAAACGTAAAGAAATGCTGAAAAACTTAGAGGATAGGATTTTTAATAAGATTACATATCGAAAAGATGTCAGTAAATATTACCATCCTTGAGTCTGCAGAGTTGGGAATTAAGATTCGTAGCTGAAAGTGCGTCCTATCGCACTTTGAATATAGATTTCTTAATTAGCTTTGCCGCTAGTTTTTTTTGTTTCATTTCCTCATCTCCCAATATCATTCCCCAGGGTTTAAGGCTTTTTACCCGGTCAAAAATGATCTTCAGTACCGCAATTACTGGTATTGACAAAAACATGCCTGGTATGTTCCATATCATTTCTCCAATTATTACCCCTAATACAGTAATTAATGCATTGATCTTGACTTTTGAGCCTACTACTAATGGTAGCAATATATTACTGTCAGTTAAGTGAGTGATTATTAAAATACTTATAACGAGAATAACTTTACTGGCTGTTGCAGTAGCAAAAGTAATTAGCGTGCTTATTATGAGAGCAGTAAAGATACCGATATAGGGAACAATATTAAAAAGTCCTGTTACTAGCCCTAGCAATACGGCATACTTGATACCTAAAGCTAAAAATGCTACGCTTACAACTGTAGCTACAATGCCCATTTCGATCAGCAAACCAATAATATACTTCCTAACGATTTTTTGAACTTGCTCTATGATATCAATTACTATGACAGCATTTTCATTTGGAAAAACGGAAATAAGAAACTTTTTGATCTGCCCGCGGTAAAGCAGAAAGAAAAACGTAAATATGAAAGTGAAAATAAAGAAAAGCAACAATGAGGAAAGTGACAGCAAGGTTGCGCCGATGATGACTGTACCCGAAGCCATAATCTTAGCAGTAGTTGATTTTACGTAAAGTGTCTGTTTTTGTTCAGTTACATGAAAGGTAGAATTAATCCAATACTGAACATGATCAATAGAAGAACTGAGTTGTTTTTGAAACTGGGTCCAGTCATTGGCAAGGTTTGATATTTGCGTTCCAATAACAAAGATAAATAAACTGATAGAAGCCAGGAACAACAAAACCGAAAACATAGACGCCACGCTACGTGACAATTTTACTTTACTTTCCAGAAATGCGGCTAAAGGTAAAAGCAAAATGGAAAACAAGCAGGAAAAGATGAGTGGGCAAAGTATTTCTTTGGTTTGCACCGCTATATAAGTTAAAGCGATCAAGATAAAAAGAATCTTGGCAAACTTATTATAAAAAGGATCGGCTTTAAATGCGGTAAAATTCATAGCTAAATAGTATTTCCAATTACATACAGTATTATATATATTATTTCCAATTAGTGCACTTCTGGGTGGCTGCTCTATTATGATAACGTGCGGTTTCGTCACCATAATTATGTTTCATAAAAAGTTATTTGAAATAAGGTGGCAAAATCATGCCGCCAACAAATATCAATACACTAATACGAACTCAGCTATTATAACTACAAAAACATTGGTATCCATATTTCTCAGTTCGATAACTTGTTAGCAATCCACCCTTTGATGATTGAGTGATGGAGCAAGCTGTGACTATATAACAATTTCAAATAATTGTATAATGATTGTCTGACAAATACGATTACTTTTTAGATAATTTTAGTGCTATGTTAGTTTTTTTAATTGTCTTATGATATTCTTCGCTCTTTTCACTGGGTGCTGTGCATGGTGCAATTATTAATTGGTATGCTCATAAATACGGCTACAAAAATTATATTCTTAAGAAGACTTCTGAAAACCTTTTTGGCATAGATATATTGATGCTTGGAGAATCCTATCATAACAATCATCATAAATATCCATCGTCCATAAATTTGGGTAAGAGCTGGAACGAATAGACCCAATTTATCCTGTGATTTGCTTATTCGCTGGGCCAGGTATTATAAATATGACAAACTTGGCATGTGTTAGACCAGAGAATAAGCGCTATAAAGATCTATATGATCAATCCTGAATTGATTAATGGAATTTAAAAAATTCTATTAAAAAGAAGAGGAAACGTTCATAATATCATTGTCAGCTTGTTAACTTCTGAAATGCATCAATGTGCAAAATTCAAGTATTTATGATAAATTTGAAAATTGTGATTGATCAATACAAAGTATTCAGTAGCAACATAATTAGTAGCCGCCAATTTAATGACTACATACCTACCTCTCTTTTGATCCCATATCGTAATGTAATTGCTGTAGAGTTTATTATGATCTTCATAGCTGATGTTTCGCAGAATTTATATGTAATCATCAACTAAACTTATATTAATCCTACATAATACCGTAAGAAAATAGGTATATTTAGGATAGTTCCATTTATATCTGCTCTTAGATCCTTCCCAGGATTACGAGATCGCATTTTAGTAAATAAATACCCTTTGAAACTGTATATTAAAAATATGGTCTGTATCCGCTGCAAGATGGTAGTGAAAGAAGAATTGACAAAAGCCGGACTGCACTATATTACAGTTGAATTAGGAGAGGCGGATATAGTGGAAAATATTTTACCTCAGCAACGTGATTTAGTCAGAGCAGCTTTATTAAAAGCTGGGCTTGAATTAATGGATGACAAAAAAAGCATACTGATCCAGAAGATAAAAAATGTGATCATTGAATTGGTACATTACTCGGAGGAGCCGCTAACGGTAAATTTTTCAGATTTTTTAAGTGAGAAATTAGATCACAACTACACATATCTTGCTAATCTTTTTTCGGAAGTACAGGGTATTACTATCGAAAAATTCATTATCGAGCACAAAATTGAGCGCGTAAAAGAATTGCTTGTGTACAATGAGCTTAATCTTACCGAAATCGCATACCTGATGCATTACAGCAGTGTAGCACACCTTTCTACGCAATTTAAAAAAGTAACAGGTCTTACCCCTTCCCATTTTAAGAAACTCAAGGAAAAAAGGCGTTCTATGCTGGATGACATGTGAATGATGTAAATTATTTACAGAGTTATGTAATACTTACCGGGAAAAACAATCCCACCTTTATAAAAATACCATATAGAATTAAAACTATTGGTAAATTCCCCAATTATGGAAACTGAAATGGAAAAACCCGGTAATACAGAACTGGAGAAATCGAAATCACATATTATTGTTGAAATCATTGAGTACATGACTAATTCAGTTGTGATAAAAACGATCATAAAAAAATCAACAGGCAGTATAAGTATTATGTCATTTGATAGTGGAGAAGGATTAACTGAGAAAACCTCGCCATTCGACACTTTTGCACAAATCGTGGAAGGCAATGCAGAAATCGTTGTTGATAATGTGTCGAATTACCTTGAATCAGGACAGGCAATTATAATACCTGCGCATTCGCCCAACTTTATAAAGCCTAATGGCCGCTTTAAAATGATCGTAACAATTATAAAAAGCGGGTATGAATAAATTAAAGCTGAAAACAAAATAGTTGGAGAACCTGTAAATTATATAAATCAATGAAGGAATTGTGTAATGATACAGATGAGTTACCACGGTACCTTTATCCTGATTATTAGCCTGCCTGGTATATAGCCTATAAGATTATCCTGTGCAATTATTATCGTGCCACTTCACAATATAATTTATAAAGCAAAAAATACTATGGAAAATAATAATGAAAATCACAAGGATGATGAAGATATGATGGAAGAGGAATTGCTATTTGATTATTGGGTCAACCATCTATGTTTCTACGAAGAATACCTGGTAGAATCAACAAATAAAATTAAGGGTATTGATGAGCTAAATGGCCAAAAGGATAAAGCTTAATGTATGCTATTATCAATCTTACGAGTTGCCCGGAAAGATGTTATTAATTTAAAAACCAATTCACTTTTTAATAATTATTTATGAGTTTAATTGAAGATGTATTAAAATTCAATAAGACATTCCTGAAACCTGTATTAACCACTCCACAAATGCCTGCAGTTAAAAGATGCGTATCAATGCAAATTTCAATTCAGAAGCAAATAGATGATTTAAATAGTGCATGGAGTGACAAGAACATAGATAAAGCTGCTTATTCCATCTCTGATTGTCTTTATACACTTACAAGTATGGCCTGTGAGCTTGGATTGCAAAATTGCCTGGAAAGGTACCTGCGTGAAGTACATACGGCCAATATGACGAAAATAGAGACCGTCAATATTTATTACCTAAAGGACAAACGAGAAAATGCGGACATGAGCAAAGCAACAACAGAAGAGGAAATAATAATGATAAATACGCCTAAGCAAATCGCTCTGGTCTAGGAGAATAAACAAATGCAGCAACTCATTAATAAAGTTATCTTCTGATATGATGGCACAATATTTACACTATCTATATGAATCAATTTAAGGCTATGAAAAGAATATTGTTCGTATTAATTATGATTGGCTTATCCAGTTTTACAGTATTAGCACAGCAAAAGGTAGTAAAAGATGAAACTAAAGTAAGTAAAACCAGTTCTGTACAACAAAAGGTGCATAATACCTTTAGCAAGCATAAGCATCACAATGGATACAAAGTAAAGCATGTAAAGAAAGTTGAAAAGACAAAATCTTAAGTAGATCATAATCTACACTACCAGTAATCTATTAATGAAGTCAGGCCGGTGTAACCGGCTTGACTTTTTTTACGCTCCAAACTATTATTTTAATGGAACAAGCAGCAACTACATCTTGGAATAGACAGCTCGAAGAAGCGGGCAACCAGGCTTTTTTTATGACTGGATTTTTTCGGAATATATTCCGAAGAGGTTTTGAGTGGAATGAGTTTATGCGTCAGTGTTATATCATAGGATATAAATCTTTTATGCTGGTTGGTATAACAGGTGTCATACTTGGGTTTGTACTTACGCTACAATCAATTCCCACAATGAAAGCTTTCGGCGCAAAGAGCTTTGTGCCCAAGATGGTATCTATATCTGTGATCCGTGAAATAGGGCCGGTAATCATCGCATTAATTTGTGCAGGCAAGGTTGCCTCAAGTATAGGTGCTGAATTGGGTAGTATGAAAGTGACGGAGCAAATAGATGCCATTGAGGTATCCGGCGCCAACCCAATCCAATACCTCGTCGTTACACGCATACTGGCTTGCATTTTAATGATCCCAATACTTACACTTTGGGCTGATGCATTAGCATTAGTAGGTGGGTTTATAGCAATAAATATTGATAGCAAGGTGAATGCCTATGCATATTTCAGCAAATCATTCTCAGCTCTTACTTATGTAGATCTGTTCCCCGCTATAATTAAAACGATTTTCTTTGGTTTTGCTATCGGCTTTATAGGATGCTATAAAGGTTATAATTCAAACCGTGGAACAGAAAGTGTAGGATTGGCAGCCAATTCAGCGGTCGTCAGTGCATCTTTATGGATCATTGTTATAGATGGCATTGCAGTTCAATTGACAAGCGTGTTTGCCTACAATTAACAAATATGGATACAACAGAAAGTGATACGGAAATTGCTATAAAGCCAAATGAAATAGATAAGCAGGCTGTCATTGAGATACGCAACTTAAAAAAATCTTTCGGCAAAAATGAGGTGTTGCGTGACATTACAATGAACCTAAATAGAGGGGAGAATCTCGTTGTGCTGGGAAAGTCAGGGCAAGGAAAATCTGTAACGATAAAATGTATCGTACGGTTATTGGAATATGACGGCGGGACATTAAAGGTCTTTGGACAAGAAGTGAAAGATGCTTCTGAAAATGAAATAAAAAAATTGAGAATTAAAATCGGCTTTTTATTTCAAAACTCCGCATTATTCGATTCCATGACGGTTAGGGACAATCTTGAATTTCCTCTGACAAGGGTATTAAAACTGCGCGATAAAACTGACATTAATCAGCGTATCGAGGAGGTATTGGAAAGTGTACGACTACCCGATGCTGTAAATAAAATGCCTGCTGATCTGTCGGGAGGTATGCGCAAGCGCATTGGGCTGGCACGTACACTTATTTTAAAACCAGAGATAATGCTGTATGATGAGCCCACTACAGGGCTGGATCCCATTACATCCCGGGAGATAAGCGAATTAATCATGGAAATGCAACAGAAATATCAAACTTCATCCATTATAATAACACACGATATACCATGTGCAAAAATTACCGCCGATCGCATTTTAATAATGAATGATGGAGCATACGTGGCAGAAGGAACATATGATGAACTTGAAAAATCATCGGATGTACTGGTACACTCATTCTTTAAAACTTAATTATGAAAGCAACTACTTCACAAAAAATAAAAATCGGCATATTTGTCGTCTCGGGCCTGGTACTTCTTGTTATCGGCATTTTCTTTATCGGTAAGCAAAAAAATATGTTTGGAGATACATTTGTTATCTATGGTACATTCAAGAATGTGGGAGGCCTGCAGGTAGGAAATAATATACGTTTTGCGGGCATTAACATCGGGACCGTAGAAAATATTGAGATAATAACAGATAGCACAATAAGAGTAGATATGCGCCTGCAATCTAAAATTAAACGTTTCTTAAAAGTAAATGCTTTAGCAAGCATAGGCTCAGATGGCTTAATGGGCGATAAGCTGATCACCATAGCCCCCGGCACAGCGAATGTGCAATTATTAGGCAGAGGTGATAGAATAATGACTTTGAATCCTGTAGATTATGATAAGATTATTATAAAGCTAACCAAGGTAGCGGATAATGCAGAAGTCATCACAAGCGCTCTTGCAGGTATAGTATCAGAGATTAGCCACGGAAAGGGCACAGTGGGCCGCTTGTTGTATAATGATACATTGGCTAAGAGTCTTGAGGGCACTGTAAATTCAGCACACCAAACTATGCAGGCAATAAAACAAGGCTCTGAAGGATTTAATGATAATATGACCGCAATGAAACATAATATATTATTGCGAGGATATTATAAAAAGAAAGCTAAAAAAGAGCTAAAAAAGCAACAGGAAATGGAAAAGAAAAACCAGGATAAATAATATTGCTACCTGGTTATTCTTTCTTCTTGATGTCGTCTAGTATTTCCAATATTATTTTGTTTTGATATTCCAGATGCATTAGAATAGTTTCGATTTCCAACTCCGCACGTTTATTTATTTCATAATCTGCTTTCGCTCTAAAATCCGCCTGCCTTGATTGCAGATTTTGTCCTACCATAATAAGCGGCATTAGAAACAATTGGATCATATTAGAGATAAACAACCAAAGAACAAAGGCCGGGAAGGGGTCAAACCGCATGTTTTGCGGAGCAAGCATGTTCCACCCAAGCCACAAGATAGTCCATGTAAAAATTATTATAAAAAACTTCATACTTCCTACATTATTGGTTATCCAAAGCGCAAGTTTATCAACAAATGAAACATTTGTATCCTGCAATCTCATAGCCAGTTCATGTGGCTTACGAACCTTCCTCAACTCATCTAACGATTGAGCCATATTTTTTTGTTGAGACATTGTAGATTTTTAGAAATTGCATGATTAAGAATTATACAAGTACAAAGTTATAACGCAACTTGTA
>Ga0134128_10000161_pt1 | contig 95654 bp, 78 predicted proteins | sample KB31754_FD_96462 | JGI IMG/M metagenome (GOLD analysis project Ga0134128, IMG submission 96462) | Terrestrial soil microbial communities with excess Nitrogen fertilizer from Kellogg Biological Station, Michigan, USA - KB3-175-4 | ecosystem: Environmental > Terrestrial > Soil > Unclassified ... | reverse complement strand
TAAAAAAATGATCCTGTCCATCATCAAACGGCTGTAAACATCCATCACTGCTACATTCATCGGCCTTTCTTCGATGATATTCGGTGTAAGGTTAGTAATATTATGTTTGATATATCCATCGAGCGTATTGCTGCTAATGCCCCTGTGTTTCACGGCATATTTTTCAAATTCTTTTCCTGTATTCATAAATTAAATTTAATGTGAAAAACAACTTACAAGACGTGAAGTTCCAAATATTATGCTAACAAAAAAAATAAGACAAAAGGACAGGAAGGTAGGAACAAAGTTGAAAGTTGAAGTATTAGATCTTCAACTTTCAACCCTGAACCATCTCAACACATATAGATCAATGATGATGATTGTGTTGCATTGCTAAAAATTCTTCGGAGGAAGTTTCTTTTTCTTCAGGAGTAACCTGAGATTCCAGCCAGTTAAATAATTTTTCAGTGATCAATCTTCTGTAAGAACTATCAACCTGCTTTTCATCTTTCATCATTCTGTCAACATAGCTTTCAATCCATGAAGTGTCTTCGCCAAGATTCATTTGGCCAAAATAACCCATGATCTGATCTTTCATGCTGTTTCTCAATTCTTCTTCTGTTACCTCAAGCTGATTGTCTTTAATGATTTTATCACTGATAAGTGTCCATTTAAGTTGATCGGCAAAGCGAGGATATTCTTCTTCTACTTGCTCTTTGGTTTTTTGTTTCTCATTTCCAATTTCAAGCCAGCGTTTTAAGAATGACTCGGGAAACTCTAAAGGAGTATCAATTAAAGTATGGTAAAGCTGATCCTGCATCTGGTTATGACTTGCAGCATCCCATTGTTTCTGAATTTCTTCTTCCAGTGCTTTGCGAAAATCTTGTTCAGTTTTCAAATCTTTTCCGGGAAAGACAAGATTGAAAAAATCTTCATTCAATTGTTTTTTCTCTACCAAACCAATTTTAGTAATGCTCATTTTAAAATATTTTTCCAGTGATGCCGGATCTTCTTTATCCAATCCCAGATCAGATAAGATCCATTCTCTTTCTTTATCAGGAAAAGCATTTTTTAGTTGGAGAACAATGGAATCATCCGTTTTCTTTCCCTGCAATTTCTGCTGATATTCTTCGGAAAAATATTTTAATAAAATCGAATCATCTTTTGAAATTCCACCCTCAATCACATTTCCTTCTGCATCGCTTTCCTCGAACAAAACATTCAATACATTTTCAGGAGAAGTGACAGTTTCCGCATCTTTCATCTCTTCGTTTTTAGTGACAAGCTTTTCAATTTCTTCGTCTACTTGTTGCGGAGTAGTTCTCACTTTGTAAAAAACGGGTTTGGCTGTTGAAAGGGCATCCAATGTAACCTCAGGCTTTAAACCAATTTCAAAAGGAAACTCATATTCTTCCGGATGATTCATATCCAACTTACGCAAATCGTTTTCCATTGGCAAAGGCTGTGCAAAAATCTCCGGTTTTTCTTTAACCAGATATTGCTGTAATTCTTTTTCTACAGATTTGATTACTTCGTCATAAAAAATGGAAGCACCATACATTTTTTTTACCATTCCTGCAGGCACCATTCCTTTTCTAAAACCTGGAATATTCGCTTTTTTGCTGTAATCTTTTATTGCTTTTTCAAACGAAGGAAGATAATCTTCTTTAGAAACCTTTACTGTCAATTTATCATGTAGATTACCAAGATTTTCTTTTGTTACACTTGCCATTGCTCTAAATTTAAAAACCGTTTCATAACGGTTTGGTATTTTCTTTTGATAGAAAACTTTTGAAGAAAGTGCGCATGGAGGGACTCGAACCCCCACACCTTGCGGCATCAGATCCTAAGTCTGACGTGTCTACCAATTTCACCACATGCGCTTTTGGGGCGGCAAAAGTAATTTATTTTTTAATAAAAAATGGAATAATAAATGAAGGAAGTATTAAAATAAAAAGAATTATTTCAATTATTGCGGAATCTATCCGGCCCAGCCTTCTCTGTCCAAACTCCTGTATTGAATCGCTTCGGCAAGATGTTCAGGTTTTATTTCCTCGCTTCCGGCAAGATCTGCAATAGTCCGGCTTACTTTTAAAATACGATCATAAGCACGCGCTGAAAGATTTAACTTCTCCATCGCAATTTTTAAAAGGTTGGCGCCGGTTTGCGAAATCACACAAATTTCTTTGAGCATTTTGCTGCTCATTTGAGCATTGCAATAAACTCCCGGACTGTCTTTATATCTTTCTGCCTGTTTCTCCCGTGCTCTTATCACTCTTTCACGAATGATTTCACTTTTTTCAAAATTTTTTGTAGAAGAAAGTTCGCTGAAAGCTACAGGAGTAACTTCTACATGAAGATCAATTCTATCGAGCAATGGGCCAGAAATTTTGTTCAGGTATTTTTGAACGGCTCCTGCCGGACAACTACATTCTTTTTCTGGATGATTATAAAAGCCACAAGGACACGGATTCATAGAAGCAATCAGCATAAAACTTGACGGAAAATCAAGTGCCACTTTTGCTCTCGAAATGGTTACTCTTCTTTCTTCCATCGGCTGCCGCATTACTTCAAGCACGGTTCTTTTAAATTCCGGCAGTTCGTCCAAAAATAAAACTCCATTATGAGCCAAAGAAATTTCACCAGGCTGCGGCATTCCTCCGCCTCCGACTAAAGCGACATCGGAAATGGTGTGATGAGGCGACCGAAAAGGGCGTTTTGAAATCAATGTTGCATTTTCAGGAAGTTTGCCGGCAACACTATGAATTTTGGTAGTTTCCAAAGCTTCATGTAAAGTCAGTGGCGGAAGAATAGTTGGCAAACGCTTGGCCAGCATTGTTTTCCCTGCACCTGGCGGTCCGATTAAAATAGCATTATGTCCACCAGCTGCTGCTATTTCCAGTGCGCGTTTAATGTTTTCCTGACCTTTTACATCACAAAAATCTATTTCAAAATCGCTTTGAGCATTGGCAAATTCTTCGCGTGTGTTTACGGTCATCGGCTGAATGGAACTTTCATCAATGAAAAAATCAATTATATCATTGATATGACCTACCCCATAAACCTGAAGATTGTTTACCATTGCGGCTTCGCGGGCATTTTCTTTTGGCAAAATCAATCCTTTAAAACCTTCTTTTCTTGCCTGGATAGCGATGGGCAAAGCGCCTTTGATCGGGCGAACAGATCCATCTAAACTCAGTTCGCCCATAATAACATAATCAATTAATTTTTCAGCATTTTCTAATTGTTCGCTTGCAGCCAAAGTTGCCATCGCTATTGGAAGATCGAATGCAGTTCCGCTTTTTCTAATATCAGCCGGTGCAAGGTTTACAACCACTTTAGTTCTTGGAAAATGATATCCATTTGCTTTGATGGCGCTTTCCATTCTTTCCAAACTCTCCTTTACGGCATTATCAGCAAGACCAACGATAGAAGTGAATCTTCCCGAGCTAACATTTACTTCAACAGTAATCGTAATAGCTTCTACCCCATAAACAGCACTTCCAAAAGTTTTGACTAACATGGATAAAAAATTAGTAAGAATGAAATTACAGAAAAAAGTGTGTTTCAGAATGGTTTAATCAGCGATTCTTTTTAGAAAGAATTTTTACAATCCTTCGAGCAAATCAATCACATTTTCTTTTTTCAAAATTAAATATCCAAGCCGGTCGTTACTTACACCGTTTTTTAACTGGTAATTGAAGATCAATTTATCATCGGTTACTTCTGTTTCAAAATATTTGAAATCAATATTAGGGTAGCTTTTCAGATGTTCGCTGATTTCATAAAGATGGGTTGATAAAATAAACAGCGAACGTTTTATTTTAATTAAGCCTTCAATCACCACTGTACTGCATTTCATTGCATCCTGAACGTTGGTACCTTTGAATAATTCATCAATCAGGATCAGCCATTTTCTTCCATCGTTTACTTTTAAAATCGTGTTTTTTATTCTTTGAACTTCATTGTAAAAAAAGCTTTCACCTTTTACAATATTATCAACTACGTTAATGTTGCTGAGCAATCCATCAAACAAAGTCAGTTCCATCAATTCTGCAGGAACTCCCATTCCAATATGCGCTAAAAAAACAGCGCTTCCCACTGCTTTTATGAAAGTGCTTTTGCCGGCCATATTTGCGCCTGTTAAAAAAATGAAGTTGTTGCTCTGATTTAATCCAACATCGTAAGCAACAGGATCTTTTAATAAAATATGATAAAGCTTTGTTGCTTTTAAAGCCGGTTCATCTGAAGAAACAAAAACAGGAAATGATAATTTATATTCGTTTACTGCTATCGCCATTCCATACCACGCATCCAATTGGGAATAAATTTCGATAAGTTCAAAAAAATATTGTTTGTAATGATATCGGATAAAAAAAGCAAAGGCAAGAATTTCACTTCGTGAAAGATCTTCTGCTTTTTCATTTTGAAAAACCATTTGAAACTGGTGCCTTTCAATCAAGACACTGGCTTTTTGTAAAGTCTTTTTTAAATTAGTGGGCGTTTCATCATTTAAAAAATGAGCTATAATTTGCTGAATTCCTTTTATAAATTCAAAAGCATGGCCAATTGAATATTTGATCAGTGAGAAATCGGGGCCATGAAATAATTTGTAAATATTTGCTGAGATTGGCGAAGGTCTTGAAGGAGGCTCATCGATAGAAGCTTCATAAAATTTATAGATCATCATTACTGTGCCATTACTGATGTAAAGAGGCCACTGATCTCGCTTTTCAAGGATAAGCTGAAGTGTTTTCTGGACATCTTTTATCGCTTCTATACTTTCTAAGGAATGTGTAAAAATTCGTCTTAATTTTTCGCGGCCTCCGGTTGTTCTTGTAAGATTCAGTTTGTTGAAAACAGAAAATTCATCTTCATGACTGAAAATGGAAAGATCATTTAACGTGGTTTTGTCTGTTTCCATTTATTGATTTTTGGTTAAGTAATTACTGGTTATCCAATCATCTTTCAAAATTCATTCTTTGTCCTCTTACAGATTCATTAATCATTGAATTTCCCTGCCCGACTTTGTCATTCAGGCGGCCATAAACACAATTTCCATTTACAAAAGTATGAGTTATTGCAGCGGGAAATGTTTCCCCTTCCAGCGGGCTCCAGCCACATTTGTATAAAAGACTTTCTTTTGTTACAGTTGTTTTTTTGTTCAAATCTACAATTACCAAATCGGCGAAATAACCCTCACGGATATAGCCACGATCTTTTATTTTAAAACACTCAGCTACCGCGTGACTCATTTTTTCTGCAATTCTTTCTAAAGAAATTCTTCCTTCTCTATAATAATGTAACATCAATAATAAAGGATGCTGTACCAATGGCAAACCTGAATGCGCATGTTCATATGGGCCTTGTTTTTCTTCTAGCGTGTGTGGCGCGTGATCTGTTGCAATAACATCCAAATGATTGTCCAGTAAGCCCTTCCAAAGTGCTTCTTTATTTTCAGCAGCTTTAATCGCAGGATTGCATTTGATGAGATAGCCTAATTTTTCATAATCATCTGAAGTAAAATGCAAATGATGAACGCAAACTTCGGCAGTAATTCTTTTTTCTCTCAACGGAATTCTATTGGTAAAAAGTTCAAGTTCTTGTGCAGTTGTTATATGTAAAATATGTAACCGGCTGTTATATTTTTTTGCAAGAGAAACAGCAAATGAAGAAGAAGTATAACATGCGTTTGCGTCTCTGATTACTGGATGATCAGATGGAGAAAGAATTGATTTTATACTTTTTAAATCACCATAGTTTTCTTTAATAATTTTTTCATCTTCACAATGTGTGGCAATGAGCAATTCACTTTCACTAAAAATTTTATGTAGTGCGGGTTCACTATCCACCAGCATATTTCCTGTGCTCGAACCCATAAAAATTTTCACGCCGCACACCTCATTTTTTCTTTTATTCATTTTCAAGACTTCATCGGCGTTTGTATTGCTCACACCCATAAAGAATGAATAATTAGCCAAAGAATTTTGCTTTGCAATCCGATATTTTTGTTCAAGTAATTCTTCTGTAAGTGCATTTGGTATTGTGTTTGGCATTTCCATAAAAGAAGTTACCCCACCTGCAACCGCAGCTTTGCTTTCACTATAAATAGTAGCTTTATGAGTCAATCCCGGTTCCCGGAAATGAACCTGGTCGTCTATAGCGCCCGGAAATAAATGCTTTCCTTCACCATTGATTTCCGCAACTTTTTCTTTTACGTTGATCTCATTTTCTATCTTTTCTATTCTTCCATTTTTTATATAAACATCCTTTTGGTAAATATTATTTTCATTTACTACTGATATATTTTTTAAAAGATAATTTTGCATATCTTGAATTTAAATAATTAATAAACAACCCCATGCAAATTATAAAAAGTGTTATTACCCTCGCGATATTTTTTTATCCGATCACCATTTTTGCACAAACTACTTATGTTCCTGAGGGTTCCAAAGAGTATCATATTATTGACCGGATGGAAATAAAACAAGGAAAAAACACTGATATAAATTTTTCAACTTTAAAACCTTACAGTCGCCGGGCTATTGTTCAGGAAGCGGAGTATATCGACAGCGTCAATCGTGAAAGTGATTCGCTTACAACTGATGCACAGGAAGAAAATAGTGGCAGCAATTTATCGCAGGTTGATCAATACAACTTACATTCTTTATTAATGGATAATTCAGAATGGGTTAGCGGTTCTAAAGAAAGCTTTTTAAGTAAAAATCCAATATGGAAAACTTTTTATGTTACCAAACCCAATCTATTGGAAGTAGACACAAAAGATTTTTTTCTTGCTGTAAATCCGGTAATTAATTTCCAGGTTGGGTCTGAGTCGGGAAATAATCAGAATCTTTTTATAAATAAACGTGGAGTAACTGTTCGCGGAAGAATTGCCAACAAGATAGGATTCTCAAGTACTGTATCAGAAAATCAGGAAAGGGGTCCGTCTTTTTTTGAAGACCGTGTAAACGAATTTCATGCGGTTCCCGGCGTTGGATTCTATAAAAATTTTAAGAAGAATGCTTTTGATTATTTTGATGCTCGTGGGTATGTCACCTTTGGCGTTACAAAATATATTGACGTACAATTTGGATACGATAAAAATTTTATTGGCGACGGATATAGAAGTCTTTTTCTCAGTGATGATGCCAACAGTTATTTATTTCTGAAATTAAATACCAAGATATGGAAATTTGATTATGAAAACCTTTTCATGGAGCTGATGCCGCAGTTTTTAAAAAGCGGAGACAATTTACTGGATCGAAAATATGCAGCGATGCATCACCTGAGCATGAATGTTACCAAATGGCTCAATTTGGGTTTATTTGAAAGTATCACTTTTGGAAGAAAAAGCTATTTTGATTTTGAATATCTGAATCCAATTATCTTTTTGAGATATGCGGAAGGCGATGTGGGAAGCCCTGATAAAGCACATGTTGGCTTTGATTTTAAAGCAAATGTTGCACATCATTTTCAGTTTTATGGACAATTTTTGCTTGATGAATTTCTCCTGAAGGAGATTGCAAAAAACAACGGTTACTGGGCTAATAAATATGGTTTTCAAATAGGCGCGAAATATATTGATGCATTCAATATTGAAAATCTTGATTTGCAAATTGAAAGTAACCGGGTAAGACCATTTACTTATTCTCATTACGATTCTGTTTCCAATTATACACATTATAACCAGATGCTTGCTCATCCGCTTGGCGCTAACTTTCAGGAGTGGATTGGGATTTTAAAATATCAACCGGCGCCAAAATGGTATGTTGACGCAAGAGCAATTTATTATTACCAGGGATTGGATTCTGCCGGAATCAATTTTGGAAGTAATCCATTTGAATTGTATCAAACCAGGAGCAATGATTTCGGATATTTTGTTGGCAGTGGCAGGAAAGTACAATGTGTGAATGCTTCACTCACACTATCTTATGAGCTGAAAGAAAATCTTTTTATTGATGGCAATCTTCTTTTCAGAAAATATACTGATCTTCCAAATTCAAGTATTTTCAATATCGGAATAAGATGGAATGCCGCAAGAAGAGAATACAATTATTAGTATTACGCAAGCATTTTATTGGTATTATTTCATATAAACAATAAAAGGATCAATGAAAAGTCAGGTTAATTTTTTCATCGATCCTTTTGCTGAAAAATAAGAAGAAACACTATATAGAATTTCTTTTTTTAATTTTTATTGGAGCGTGGAGTGAATAAATTTTGCTACGTTATCATGCAATTGTTTCAATGATTCAGGGTGCAGATAAACCATGTGTCCGGAATTATAAAAATCATACTCAATATTTTTTTGCAAATTTTTTGACATTGGAAGATGTTTCATTTCATAAACTCCTTCAAAATATGGGGTTCCTAAATCAAAGTAACCCATGTTCAGCATCACTTTTAAATCAGGATTATAGATCATGGCGTGAGCAAGATCATTCATTACGTTAGGAAAACCAACGTAACCTTTGCGCTTCATATCCCATGGACCCACATTGCCAAATGTTTTGTATTTCATCCCTTTCCCAAATTTTAATTCTGTTCTTACATAATTATTGAACGTAGCAGTAAAAGCCGCATCAATATAGGAGTCCATCGGATCATATTCTGCAAATTCACTTAAAGGATCCATCGCACTTCCTGAAAATCTTGCATCGAGACGGCCCGTAATTTCTTCCTCTTTTCCAAGCAATGCCTGCTCAAACTGGGGACCGCTTACTCTCAGGTTTGCTTTTTTGAGATAGGTTACCGGAAGACCAATATAATTATGTAATTTTTCTGCCATTGCATTGAAGGATGTAGAGTCAAGCAGCGATCCTTTATTGAGTGCAAGCGCATAATCATTCATTGCAAAATGTTCTACTTCCTTTAAAAAAGGCTCCAGTTTTTCAGGAGCGTTTGGTATTTTATGATGATACCAGGCTACCGCAGCAAACGAAGGCAAAGCGAGTTCATAAGGTAAATCATTTCCCGGATGATCACTTGCAATGTCGCTCATATTTTCATAAGTCAATAGTTGCGAAAGAAGTATCACTCCATTTAAGCCAACACCTTCATTTTGTAAAATATTTGAAACAATTGCAGAACGGAAAGTGCCGTAACTCTCTCCAAACAAGAACTTCGGAGAATTCCAGCGATTGTATTCTGAAAGAAACTGTGTGATAAAATTTGCAAACACACGTCCATCCTGGTCAATCCCAAAGAAGTCTTTATTGTTTCCTGCGCCTCCTCTTTCTTTTGTGATCACTTCTCCAAAGCCCGTTCCGGGTGCATCAATAAAAACGAGATCACTTGCATCTAAAAGACTGTAATCGTTGTTTACTGTTTTATAAGGTGCTTTCGTTCTTGTGGTATCATTAATGAAAACTCTTTGCGGCCCCCAGGCGCCCATATGAAGCCAGATAGTCGAACTTCCCGGTCCGCCGTTATAAATGAAAGTCAGTGGCCTTTCTGAACGCTCCTTTTCATCATTTTTAAAATAAGCCACATAAGACATGCTGATGGTCGGAGAATCAACATCGTTTTTGAGAATCAATGTTCCCGCAACTGCTTCATATGGGATTCGTTTTCCTTCAACCGTTACAGCGCCGTCTGTTGTTGACTTCTGAGGCTTTTTAAAATTAATAAGAGTGTCTTTTGTGATATCAATTTTTACGGAAGTACTTTCTTTTTTTACCTGCCCAAAAGAAATATTACTGCACAAGATTATTAAAAATGCAAAAAGCAATTTTGATTTCATTGAATCTGTTTTTTAAAAATGTTTTTCTGTGATAATTGTTTTCAATAAATTGAAATCAAAAAGCAGTAAAAGAATGAATAAGTATCATTTCTATTTTAAAGCAGTCTTTTACATTGCTGCCAGTTGAACTTTTTGTTGAAGTTCTATCACGCTTTCTTTAAATAATGTATCCGTATCCATCAGGTCTTTCACAGTTTGGCAACTGTGAATTACAGTTGTATGATCGCGTCCGCCAAAATGCTCGCCTATTGTTTTTAAAGAATTTTTTGTAAAAGCTTTTGCTAAAAACATTGTGATCTGACGTGCCTGGACGATTTCGCGCTTGCGTGTTTTTTGTAAAAGTTTTTCGTAAGGTACATCAAAATAATCGCATACCATTTTTTGAATTGTATCAATGGTAATTTCTTTGGAAGAAGATTTGATGAAATTTCTTAAAACTTTTTTAGCCAATTCCAGGTCTATTTCTCTCTTATTCAGCGAAGATTGTGCCAACAGGGAAATCAGAGCGCCTTCCAGCTCCCGAATATTATTTTGAATATTATAAGCGATATATTTTACCACTTCTTTCGGCATTTCCAGACCATCGTTCTTCATTTTTCTTTCAAGAATTTCAATCTTTGTTTCATAATCCGGTATCTGAAGATCTGCGCTTAATCCCCAGCGAAAACGACTCAGCAATCTTTCCTGGACGCCTTCCAGATCTTTGGGTGGTTTATCGGTTGTTAATATTAATTGTTTGCCGCTTTGATGAAGATGATTGAATATCGCGAAAAACGCATCCTGCGATTTTTCTGCACGATTAAAAAACTGAACATCATCAATGATCAATATGTCAATCAATTGATAAAAATGAATGAAATCGTTGATGGCATTGTTTCTTCCGTGATCAACAAACTGGTTGATGAATTTTTCTGAGCTTACATAAAGAACTACTTTATTATTATGCAATCTTTTTACTTCATTCCCAATTGCCTGTGCAAGATGTGTTTTTCCCAAACCAACACCGCCATAAATTACCAATGGATTAAAAGAAGTAGAACCAGGTTTTTCAGCAACAGTTTTTCCCGCACGTCTTGCAACACGGTTGCAGTTTCCTTCAATGTATGAGTCGAAAGTATAAGATGGATTCAGTTGCGGATCAATCTGCATCTTTTTAAGTCCCGGTATTACGAAAGGGTTCTTAACAGGATTGGTTATGACTAAAGGAAAATCCATTTCATTGTTTGAATACGATTTGTAACCGTGCCCCGGCACATCCATTGTCACTGGTTTATTTTTACTATTGCCGCTGTCCATCATAATGCGATATTCCAGCCTCGCATTTTTTCCTAATTCTCTTTTTAAAGTTTTTGCCAGCAGGTTTACGTAATGTTCCTCAATATACTCATAAAAAAATTGACTTGGTACCTGAATCGTCAACACATTTTCTTTTAAAAGCACAGGTTTGATTGGCTCGAACCAGGTTTTGTAATGTTGCCATTCAACGATATCCTTAATTATATTGAGACAATTACCCCAAACTGTTTCGCAAGCATTATCCATTATTTTCCGTAAGCCGTTTTATTGTTTTAGAAAAAGGTTCTTCTGTGGGAATCATCAAAAATTGAAACAAAAATTATTTGTAAAAATTTTATCAACAACACAGCGAATATCAAAAGAATTTGTTGAAAAAAAAATTTTTTATTCTATCATTTTTTACAATAAAAATTAATTTTCTCTTTCAAAAAATGAAACGGTATTTATTTTCGTTTTTGAAAAGAATTTAAAAGGTACTCCAGCATTGAATTCAGACGATTAAGACTAACTTTTCGGGTTATTAAAATCAAATTTTTTCACCTTTCTTTTTTGAAAAAAAATATTTTTATTTATTTTTTTAAATGTGTAAAACATTTTTTGATATTATCATTCAATATGTCATCTTTACCGCCCTTAAAAAAACAAAAACCGAATTATTATGAGTTACGAATTAACAGGAAAATTATTAATAAAATTTGATACCACTCAAAGGACAGAAACTTTCAAAACACGTGAATTTGTGATAGAAAAATCTGAAGATATTAACGGTAAACTGATTACCAACTATATTAAGTTTCAATGCGTTCAGGATCGGACTAATATTGTAGATCGCGTGAATGTCGGTGATGAAATAAAAGTACATTTCAACATTAAAGGAAGCAAGTGGGAAAAGAATGGACAGGTTTCTTATTTCAACAATCTGGATGCATGGCGTGTGGAACAAGTTTTGCAACCTTTGAAAAATAATTCCGGGCATGTTGATCTTGAACCATTAGACACTTTTAGCTCTTCCTCTGATGAAGCGAGCGATGATCTTCCGTTTTAAAAATCAGATAAAAAGCTTGATTAAAGTTTTCAGGATAAACTCCTGGCACTGGCACTATGCAACAAAAAGTTTCGATAAAAGTTCCTCCTTCAAATGCATCTGATGAAAAAGCGATTGTTGAAAGCATCGCAGATGCAACAGGGAAAAAAATGTACGAAATTTCCGGTTATCATTTGCTAAAAAAATCAATTGATGCAAGAGGAAAAACTGTCTGGTTCAATCTCACTCTGAATGCATTTATTAATGAACCATTTCAGCAAAGAAAATTACAGCATTTTGATTTTAAAGATGTAAATCAATCTTCAAAAAAAGTAATCATTATTGGTGGCGGGCCAGCCGGAATTTTTGCTGCCTTGCAATTGATAGAAAAAGGAATTAAACCAATCATCGTCGAAAGGGGAAAAGAAGTAAGAGCGAGAAGAAGAGACCTTGCTGTTTTGAATAAAGAAGGCATTATCAATCCTGAAAGCAATTATTGTTTTGGCGAAGGCGGAGCCGGCACTTACAGTGATGGAAAATTATATACAAGAAGCAACAAACGCGGCGATATCAATCGTATTCTGAATTTGTTTGTTCATTTTGGTGCTGATGAAAATATTCTGTATGATGCGCATCCACATATTGGTACTAATAAGCTTCCGGCGATCATAACAGCCATGCGTAAACGAATATTAGATTGTGGCGGCGAATTTCATTTCCAAAAAAAGGTCATTGATTTTATCATTGAAAAAGATGAAATGAAAGCGGTAATTACTGCGGATGGCGACGTTTTATCCGCTGATTCTTTTATTCTCTCCACCGGGCATTCAGCGCGCGATATTTTTACTTTATTGAATGAAAAAAATATCGAAATATCTGCAAAGGGATTTGCATTAGGAATAAGAATTGAACATCCTCAGGAACTGGTCAATACCATCCAATACGGTTCGCAATATTCGCAAAGTAATTTACTTCCTCCCGCTTCTTACAGTCTTGTTGAACAGGTGGATGGACGTGGCGTTTTTTCCTTTTGTATGTGTCCGGGAGGAATTATTGCACCGGCATCTACAAACGAAAATGAACTGGTTGTAAACGGTTGGAGCCCTTCCAAAAGAAACAACCCTTTTGCCAATAGTGGAATGGTAGTGCAGGTAGAAATAGAAGATGTTTTGAAATACAATTCATCAGAAAAAAACAAATCGGTAAAGAATATAAATTCTCCATTACTGATGATGGAATTTCAAAAGGAGGTTGAGCAAAAAGCATTTGAAACAGGGGGCGGAAAATTTGTGGCACCCGCACAAAGAATGGTTGATTTTACGGAAGAAAAATTTTCTGCTGCTTTACCAAAAAGTTCTTATTTGCCTGGAATAGAAACGGCATTATTAAAAGATGTATTGCCTTCATTTATCAATGAACGTTTAATTACAGCTTTTAAATTATTTGCAAAAAAAATTCCTGCGAAACATGGACATCATGGATATTTTACAAACGAAGCCGTGCTTGTAGCAACGGAAAGCAGAACATCTTCACCGGTAAGAATTCCGCGGGATGAAATATTGTTGAATCATCCGCAAATCAAAAATTTATTTCCGTGTGGTGAAGGTGCCGGATATGCCGGGGGAATCGTAAGTGCAGCTATGGATGGAGAAAGGGTAGCGGTGGCTTGTGTTTCAAAAGAAATTTAAAACAAAAAATTTTTTCGTTTACCGGATATTTTTACCGTTTATAAAATGTTTGTACAAAAATTAAACGCGATAATATCGCTGTTATATCTTCGTAGCCATTTATTTTTTCTGCCAAAAATTTTATCTTAAAAAACAGTAATGGCTATACTTGAATTACAACATCTCAAAAAATATTATGCCACTCACAAAGCGGTTGATGATATCAGTTTTTCAATCCCTGAAGGAAGCATTTTCGGATTACTTGGACCGAACGGTGCCGGCAAGACAACTTTGCTGAGAATGATCACCGGCATCATTTATCCTGACAGCGGTGAAATTTTTTTTGAAGGACAAAAATTTAATCCAATGGATGACATTGCCAAAATTGGCTATATGCCGGAAGAACGCGGCTTGTATAAAAAAATGAAGATCGGGGAACAGGCTTTGTACCTCGCCCAGCTAAAAGGAATGAGCCGGCGTGATGCAATGAAAAAAATTAAAGAATGGTTTATCAAATTTGAAATGGAAAGCTGGTGGAATAAAAAAGTAAATGATCTCAGTAAAGGAATGGGACAAAAATTACAATTCGTAACTACTGTTCTTCATGATCCAAAATTATTAATACTCGATGAACCTTTCAGTGGATTGGATCCTGTCAACAGCAATTTGATCAAAGATGAAATTTTCAGGCTCGCTCAAAAAGGAACCACGGTAATTTTCAGCACACACAGAATGGAACAAGTGGAAGAAATTTGCAACAATATCGTTTTGGTAAACAACGGAAAAAAGATTTTGGATGGAAGCGTTAAGCAGATCAAAAATGATTTCAAAGAACATATTTTCAAAGTTGGTTTTGATGAATTGCCTGAAAGCTTTAGCAGCATTGCTTTTGATATCGTTGATTCCAAAGAAAATTCTTTCAACGTAAAAATTAAAGATGGAAGCAAGCCAGCAAATGTCTTGCAGGAATTTCTGAATCATAAAGCAGAAATAATATCCTTCAATGAAGTGTTGCCTTCTTTAAATGATATTTTTATAAGAGTAGCAGGAAAGAAAGAAGCGATAAAAAATAAGGAAGTAACTTTTTCGGAATAACAGGTTATTCCATTAAACTAATTAACCAATTAACGAATTATCATGAACAAAATCTGGCTCATCATTAAACGGGAATATTTAACCAGGGTTAGAAACCGGACTTTTATTCTCTCTACTATTCTGCTTCCTTTATTTTTCATTGGTTTTATTTTCGCATCCGCATATTTTTCTATCAGCAGCCAGGAAAAACAAAAGATCGCCGTTCAAGACAGTAATGGAATTTTTAAAAATAGTTTTCAAAGCAATGATCAGATCATTTACGAATATCCTACAGGCGTAAATGCGGAGAATTTTAAAGAAAAAGGTTATTCGGCTTTTTTAAAAATACCGGAAAATTATAATAGCGGCAGCGATTCGATCTCTTTAATTTCCACGAAGCAATTAGGCATGGATGCTGAAGGAAAAATTAAAGATCAGATTGATGAGGCAATCAAAAACCAGGCTTTTTTAAAAAATAATATTGATAAAAAAATTCTTGATTCGATTAATAAAATCAATGAAGAAAACTCGTATCAATTTCGCACAGTTGTAAAACAAGGAAATAAAACTTCAGAATCAAATTCAGGACTTTCCTATGGAATCGGCTATGGGAGCGGCATTCTAATCTATATGACGTTGTTTATTTATGGAGCTGCCGTGATGCGTGGAGTAATGGAAGAGAAAATGAACCGGATTGCAGAAGTTATTATCAGTTCGGTCAGGCCATTTCAATTAATGATTGGAAAAATTTTAGGAATCGCAGCTGTTGGCCTCACGCAATTACTGATCTGGATCATTTTAATAATTCTATTATCGTCTGTTACCACTTCCATTTTTACTGCCGATGCCTTGCACCATGCACAAGCAATGAATACTTCAATTGGCGCAGCCGGCAGCAGTTCAGCAGCCATAAATTTTTTAAATGCGAAATCAACTTTTTTATCTGCTGACTGGGCTTTGATCATTCCTTGTTTTCTCTTTTATTTTCTTGCCGGATATTTATTTTATGCATCATTATTTGCAGCTGTTGGAAGTGTAGTGAACGAAGATCCACAGGAAGCTCAATCGTTGATGCTTCCGATTACGATGCCAATCATTTTATCTTTCGTCATCATGACAACAGCGGTTGGAAAGCCTGACGCCCCGGTTTCTGTTTGGGCAAGCATCATTCCATTTTCCTCGCCAATTGTAATGATGGCGCGTATTCCGTCAGGAAATGTTCCCGCATGGCAAATCATTCTTTCCATGCTTTCTCTTATTGCGGGATTTATTTTAACTACAATGCTTGCGGCAAAAATTTATCGAACAGGAATTTTACTTTATGGCAAAAAAGTAACTTTTAAAGAAATGGGAAAATGGCTTTTCAGAAAAGCATAATTTTCTTTTTTGATGGTCTGCTTCATTTTTGTGCAAACGGTTGATTGACCAGGCAATTATTTTAATCAGTAGTTTTAATTGTTCTTTAAAGAATTTTTAAAATAATGATGATGAAAATAAAGCTGCTATTCTCTGTTTTGCTTTTAACAACCCTTTCTGCTTTCTCACAAAACATTCCCCGAACCAATTGCAATGATTGCTGGAATCCTGACTCTCTTGGTAATCACCGCGCTGTTATTGGATTTGAAGGATCAGGAAATGTTGCCAAGGTTACCATTCCATGGAGAAGAAGAGATTATCATCCTGACATAAAAAGGATCATTGTTGAAGATGCAAAAACGCATCAGAAAATAAGGAACGTAAAAACGTTTACGCTTGACCGTGAGTCAGGAGAAATTGCTTTTGAGCCTGTTTCAGGCAGCGGCAATTATTATGTTTATTACATGCCTTATAAAAATGAAGGGCGCTCCAATTATCCGAAAGGAATTTATTTAAAACCCGAAAACACGGCTTCAGAAGAATGGCTTCATTCTGTTGAAAATCAAAAAAATATTCCGGTAGCTAAAGTAGTAGAGGTTCAGTCTATCAACGCCTTCAACAGTTTTGATCCGATGGAAATCATTGCAACAAAAAAGGAAACAGGACAAATAACCGAACAAAATAAAAACCAGCAATTCCTGATTTTTCCTGAAGACCGTTTGCATTCTATCAGAATGAAAACAGATTTGCCTGAACGCTGGATAGAAAAAGGTATTAAAACTTCGTTTACTGATGCGGCAATGAAAGGCGAAAACTTCGCGTATCAATTAGGTATTTATGCTTTAGAGGATTTAAAAAATATTACCGTTCATTTTTCTGATCTGAAGAGTGCAAACGGAAAAATTATTTCTACAAAAAATATGTCGTGTTTGAATACCGGCGGAACAGATTATACCGGAAATCCTTTGCATAAAATTGTTGATATTGAAAAAAGAAACGTGCAGGCTTTGTGGTGTTTGATAAATGTTCCTGAAAATATTTCCGCCGGAAAATATTCTGGAAAAGTAAGGGTAACTACTTCCAATAATTCTTCTTCAAAAGAAATCAATATCACAATTGTTGTAACCAATAAAACTGCAAAAAATCACGGTGTAAACGAACCATGGAAAATGACAAGATTAACCTGGTTGAATTCAACAATGGGACAGGAAAACACTGTTATTGCTCCGTACACTGCTTTAAAAGTTTCAGGAAATACCATCAGTTTATTGGGAAGAAAAGTGATCCTGGATAATTCAGGTCTGCCCAAACAAATTCAAACTTTTTTCACGCCGGAAATGACCGGGTATCAAAATGAACCGAATAATCTTCTTGCAGAAGGAATGCATTTTCATTTCATTAAAAAATCAGATTCAAAAGATATTTCATTTAAAAAAGAAGGACTAAAATTTACGGTGCAACAACCGGGAACCGTTCAATGGACGTCAACAAGTTCATCGGATGAAATAAAAATGGAAGTGAATGGCTCTTTGGAATTTGATGGGTTTGTTTCCTACAAAATAAAAGTAACGGCGCTGAAAGATATTGATCTCAGTAATATTTCTATGCACATTCCATTTGAAAAAAAGGAAGCAAAATATATCATGGGATTGGGTTTGAAAGGAGAACAAAGGCCCGACAGTGTTTTGTGGAAATGGGATGTGGCCCATAAAAATCAGGATGGTGCATGGATAGGAAATGTAAATGCGGGATTACATTATTCACTTCGGGATGAAAATTATGTGCGTCCGTTGAACACGAATTTTTATTTACAAAAACCTTTACTGCTGCCAGTTTCCTGGGGAAATGACAATAAAGGCGGAATTGATATTTTTGAAAAAGGTGAATCGGTTTTATGTAATAATTACAGTGGTGCAAGAAGCATGAAGAAAGGTGATGTATTGTATTTTAATTTCAATCTACTCATCACTCCCTTCCATCCGATCAACACCGATTTTCAATGGGCTACCAGGTTTTATCATGCTTACAGACCCATAGACACCATCAAAGAAACCGGCGCAACAATCATCAATATTCATCACGGTACTGCCATCAATCCTTATATTAATTATCCTTTCATTGCATGGAGAGCAATGAAATCTTATATTGATTCGGCTCATGCAGTTGGATTGAAAGTAAAAATTTATAATACCATTCGTGAACTTTCGGATCATTGCTATGAAACATTTGCAATGAGAAGCCTGGATCATGAAATTTTTTCTTCAGGTAAAGGTGGTGGCTTTAGCTGGCTGCAGGAACATCTTGGTGACGATTATATTGCAGGATGGTTTGTACCTGACTTAAAAGATGCAGCGATTATCAACAGTGGCATGAACCGATGGCATAATTATTATGTGGAAGGTATGAACTGGCTCACACAAAATGTAGGCATTGATGGAATTTACCTGGATGATGTTGCATTTGATCGTGTAACAATGAAGCGCATCAAAAGAGTATTGATAAAAGATGGACATCCGGGAATTATCGATTTGCATTCGGCGAATCAATTTGATAAAGCTGACGGATGGAATAACAGTGCGAATTTGTACATGGAACATTTCCCGTATTTAAACCGTTTATGGTTTGGAGAATATTTTGATTACGAACATAATTCGCCTGATTTTTTTCTCACAGAAGTAAGTGGAATTCCTTTTGGCTTGATGGGCGAAATGTTGCAGGGGGGCGGTAATCCGTGGCGCGGAATGATCTATGGAATGACCAACAGGATGCCGTGGAGTGATAATGCAGATCCACGTCCCATTTGGAAATTGTGGGACGGGTTTGGAATGAAAGGAACGCAAATGATTGGCTACTGGAGTCCAAATTGTCCAGTAAAAACAGACAATGAAAAAGTTCTTGCAACAGTTTATCAGAAGAAAGGAAAAGCGTTAATTTCAATTGCAAGTTGGGCAGATGATGATACTCAGGTTTCTTTAAAAATAGATTGGAAAAAATTGGGAATTGATCCAACAAAAGCAACAATTAGTGCGCCCGAAGTAAAAAATTTTCAATCAGCAAGAGCTTTTAAAGTTGGAGAGAAAATTCCTGTAGAAAAAGGAAAAGGATGGATGTTGATTGTGAAAGGAAAGTAGAAAGTAATTAGTATCAGTCTAAAAAAGCTTTGTTAATCTATAAAACAAGTGAAAATGAAAATCTCAAAAATCAATGTTTTCTTTCTCCTGATCCTTCTCTTTTTTGCCAACATTAATTTCTCTTTTGGGCAGCAAAAAACGGAAAATATTATCATCGTCACCACAGATGGTTTTCGCTGGCAGGAAGCTTTTGGCGGAATGGATTCTGCGATCGCAAATAACAGAAGATTCAACCAGGGCGACAGCGATTTTATTTATAAAAAATATTGGGCTGATGATGTTTCTGAAAGAAGAAAAAAATTGCTTCCATTTCTTTGGACAACTGTTGCTTCTCACGGACAAATTTATGGTAATCGAAATTTTGGAAATAAAGTAGATAATTCAAACCCTTACTGGTTCTCATATCCAGGCTATAGTGAGATATTTTGTGGGTTTGTTGATACTTTGATCAATTCTAATAATTATAAAAACAATCCCAACACAAACGTTCTTGAATTCATTAATAAACAACAAATATTTAAAAACAAGGTTGCGGCTTTTGGAGCATGGGATGCATTTGACAGAATTTTAAATAAACCACGTTGCGGCTTTCCCGTTGTCGCAGCCTTTACGCCTTGTGGCGGAAAAAATCCAACCGCAAAAGAACAACTGATAAACGAAATGCTGAAAGATTCCTACAAACCTTTTGACATGGAAGAGTGCCTTGATGTATTCACTCATTATGAAGCGATGGAAGATTTGAAAACACGAAAACCGAAAGTGCTTTATATCTCTTATGGAGAAACCGATGAATGGGCACATGCAGGGCATTACAAAGATTATCTCGAAGCGGCTCATCAGTTTGACGAATGGTTGAAAAATATTTGGAATTTTATTCAGACAGATCCGCAATACAAAAACAAAACTTCTTTGTTCATCACGGTTGATCACGGGCGTGGTGATCAGAATAAAAACGAATGGACAAGCCATGGAAGTGATATTCGTGACGCTCATGAAATCTGGTTTGCTGTAATGGGACCAGACACTCCTGCAGAAGGCGAAGTAAAAACTGAAATGCAGATCTATCAAAAACAATTTGCACAAACAATTGCATCATTGTTAGGGTTAAAATTTACTGCAGAACATCCTGTTGCCGAAGGAATTTCACAAGTGAAGAAATAAATTTTTTGCAAATAAAAAAACAGAGTTATTTGTTGCTTTACTAAGAAAATACTCTGAAGTGGGTGAAATTGAATTCTATGAAACAAAACTGCGGTTATTTATTTGTTTACTGTGCTGATAGCGGCTTTCGAAGCGGGCAATAAAAATCCAAAGGTGGTACCTACATCGATTTTACTTCTTACATGGATCGTATCTTCGTGTGCTTCGATGATGTGCTTTACAATGGATAACCCAAGTCCGCTACCGCCTGCTTTTCGCGCTCTTGCAAGATCGGTTCGATAAAATCTTTCAAAGATTCTTGGCAAATGTTCTTCGGCAATTCCGTATCCGTTATCAGTGATCTCAACAAGAATCTTTTTGCCGTCGATTTTATAAGCGCTTGCTTCAATGATACCATTATTCTTTCCATATTTCATGGCGTTATCAATCAGATTAATCAGCACCATTCTTATCTTTTCTTTATCAGCATACACCGATAACGGCAATTCACATCCGTCTTTAATAAAGCATTTTATTTTGTTTCCATCCGCATTAATGGAAAGAGATTCAAACACTTCTTTGATCAGGTCCTGAATTACAAAATTTTCTTTCAGTAATAATAATTCTCCGCTTTCCAGTTTTGCGATCTCATCAAGATCCTCTAATAAATTTACCAGGCGGTCCACATTTCTTGAAGTATTTCCCAAAAACTTTTTATTCACTTCGTCATTATCAATCGCGCCGTTTAATAACGTATCCACATAACCCTGGATCGCAAATATCGGCGTCTTCAATTCATGTGAAAGATTCAGTAAAAATTCTTTTCGAAAAGTTTCATTCCTTCTCAAAATCTCCAATTCTTCTTTATGCTGAACGGCCCATTGCTCCACATCTTCATTCACTTCGTCGATTGATTTTTGTGGTAAAATATTTTTAAAATAGAACTCTTCTTTCTTACTTGCCTTGGTTTGGTATATGAGTTTGTAGATCAGCTTTATTTTTCGATAAACAAAACGTTTTACCGTCAGATAAATAATTAAATAACTGATGATAGACAAGCCAATAAATAATATCAGTGAAGGCAGCCATTTTTCGGAATAAAAATAAACCACAATTGCCGCAAGGCCACTTATCGGTAAAGAAGTAACGAAGCCAACCTGCTGAGGTGAAAAGTTTTTTTTTGCAAACATATTAATTAGCTAATTAGCTAATTGGCTAACCAGCCAATTAAAGTCCTAAAACCCATGCAAAGATCAATGGAGCTACAATCGTCGCATCACTTTCTACAATAAATTTAGGTGTATGAATATCCAGTTTCCCCCACGTAATTTTTTCATTTGGAACAGCGCCTGAATAAGATCCATAGGAAGTTGTAGAATCAGATATTTGACAAAAATAACTCCAGAACGGAACGTCATGCCATTCCAGATCCTGGTACATCATCGGCACTACACAAATGGGGAAATCGCCGGCGATTCCACCACCAATCTGGAAAAACCCAAGTCCTTTCCCTGTTGATAACTCGCGGTACCATTCAGTAAGTTGCTGCATATACTCGATACCGCTTTTCATGGTACTTGCTTTCAATTCTCCTTTGATCACATATGATGCAAAAATATTTCCCATCGTGCTGTCTTCCCATCCCGGCACCACTATTGGAATATTTTTCTCTGCTGCTGCAAGCATCCAGCTGTTTTTTGGATCAATTTCATAGTATTGTTCCAAAACGCCGCTCAGCAACATTTTGTACATATATTGATGGGGAAAATATCGTTCGCCTTTTTCATCAGCTTCTTTCCAGATTTTAAAAATATGTTGCTGCAATCTCCTGAAGGCTTCTTCTTCCGGAATGCAGGTGTCAGTAACCCGGTTGTAATGATTTTCCAAAAGATCCCATTCTTCCTGCGGTGTCAGATGCCGGTAATGCGGTACTCTTTTATAATGAGAATGAGCGACAAGATTCATAATATCTTCTTCAAGATTGGCGCCGGTGCAACTGATGATATCTACTTTTCCCTGGCGAATCATTTCTGCAAAAGAAATTCCCAATTCTGCTGTGCTCATCGCGCCTGCCAGAGACACCAGCATTTTTCCCCCTTCGTTCAAATGTGCTTCATATCCTTTGGCAGCATCCATCAAAGCGGCTGCATTAAAATGACGATAATTGTGTTCGATAAATTGTGAAACCGGCCCTTTGCTCATAGTAAAATATTTAAGGGCAAAAATAAGATTTTAAAAAATAGGTGGTTGCGAAATGCAAGGGATTTCAACTAAAGAAGTAAGAATCCGTCATATTTATTTACAGGGAAATAGATAATTATTTTGGAAAGCAGTTAAAAATCATTCTCGTTAAAAGCCAAAAGGAAGGCTTTTGGCCTTCCTAAATAAAAGTCTTATCATGGGTAAAATTGTTTAAGAGGTGTTCTTAATAAATAAATCCTATCATCGCCTCCTCATTCCCTCCATCCGGAGTCATTGGCATTGTAAGTGAGCCATTCCCTTTGAGATTTACATAAGCACCTGTACCACCTACAATTTCCCACCTTCCCTGAGGTGTGGGAGTATTGAAGGCACATTCCTGGTGAATAAAAATACTTCCGCTTCCATCAGAGGGTGTCAGCGTAATCTGGCAATGGGCCCGTGCTCCGTTGATATTAGGACCAACAAGCATTGTAGAAGTTCCTGAAAGATTCAGCGCGCCGCTGGTCGTAAATGTTCCTACTGTATTAGGAAATGTCGAAAAATCATATACTCCGGTAATTGTAATTGCGGAGCGTGATGAAGTCGATTTTTTCGATACCCAACTCGTTGCGAAAAATGTAATAAGGACAAGTCCTATTGCAGCAGAAAAAAATTTGTACTGTTTCATAATTGTTTATTTTAATTGTTTTAAAAAATGAATGCTATTTTATTTTGATACTTCACAATATTGTGTTGTTATTGATAATCTGTTTTATTTTTTTCGAAATATCGAATGAATAATTTCTTTCCAGAAAAAACCAATCAATATTGCAAGAAGCAACATCAATATCGCCAGTAAGAAATCCATTTATTAAAAATACGATTGTGGGACGTCGTTGTAGATGGGCGTTTAGTGAAGGATGGAATAATTGCTTTGAGATAGCCTTTTGATTTAGTAAATCTAAACAGATAGCTGGCTTCCTTTTCGTTTTATGCGGACAATTACTTTTGTACCGGTAGCTTTATTTTCAGAATCATAGAGGTCAACAAATTCTATTGGAAGAGTCAAATCATTTTCATTAAAATCTAATAATCTTCTTCGGGTAATATCAATGGCTTTCGACTCATGCAAGAGGATTGAATTATTTTTCAATTCCTGAACTTTCAGTCTGCCAATGCCATTATCGGTTATATCGAAAATTAGCCAATCTCCTTTGGCGATAATCGAAATCTTTATTTCTTTTTCTCCTTCTTTTCGGCTCAATCCATGCCATAAAGCATTTTCAACAAAAGGCTGTAATATAAGCGGAGGTATTTTTTCAAATTCCGGAACTATATCTTCCGCAATTATTTTTTCGTATTGTAACTGCATATCAAGCCTCAACGCTTCAAGTTGAATATAAAGACTTACTGTTTCTAATTCTTTATCTAGACTGATTACATTTTTCTCTGAATTATCAAGCACCTGTCTCAGCAATCTTGAAAAAGAGCCTATATAATGTATGCCTTCCTCTTTTTTATCATTGGCTATCAGCGCCTGGATTGAATTAAGTGAATTATAAATAAAATGAGGATTCATTTGCGCTTTCAGAGCTTTCATCTCAAGTTCTTTTAGTTGTGTTTGAATAGAAATCTGGTGTTTTATTTTTTGTATTCTTGCTTTAAAAATACTGACAATAATAAATGAAGCAAAAGCGATTAGCATTAAACGAAACCACCATTCATTCCAGAAAGGCGGTGCAATGGTAAACCGGAAAACATCCGGCTGGCTCCAGCCGGAAGCACGATCTTTTGCCCTTACCATAAATTCATATTTCCCCGGCGGCAATTGCGCAAATGATACAGATTTTGTTTTGGCCGGAATACTCCACGACGTATGGAACGGTAATAATTTATATGAATATTCGGGATTGGAACTTGAAGTCGAAAAATCAATGGCATTAAAAAAAATCCCCAGTGAATTCTGATTGAAATTCAAAACAGGATTGAAAGGCAATTGAAAATAACCGTATAGAGAATCGGTTAATTTGCTCCAATCAGTTTCTTTAAAAGCAAGCGTAATTTTTTCAATAATAATATGTGGTGGTTCTTTAAATAAATTGATACCAGCGGTATGAAATTTTAATATTTTATTTGGAGTAGAAAGCAACACATTTCCGGCAGAATCGATTATAAGTCTTTCATAATCGTTCCTGTTTAAAGTAAGATCTTCGGCGTTGGCATAATTAAATACTTCCCATTTATCTGATTTATTCTCCTGCAAAATATCTAATCCTGTAGCACTTACAATCCAAAGCCTGTTTTGCCGGTCACTGATAATGCTAATTATATTGTTACTTTGTAAACCATCCTGCGTTGTAAAATGATTTTTTAAAAAGGGCGGCTTATTTTTAGTAAAGCCATACTGGTACAAACCCAGGCCAGGAAAGAATATCCAAAAATTATTATTCGCATCTTCATAAAAGAAAACGCCTAATTCTATCCCTTTTTTGCTGCCATCAATACCTGTTTCTTTTACCAGCGAAATAAGATTATTTGATGCATCAATTTCATAAACTCCTATGTCATCAAGGTATAAAAGCAATAAACCGTTTTTCGTTTCATACACTCTTGTTGGCTTAATAATAGGAATGCCTGTATTATGTGGAATAAAAGTTGAAAATTTTGCAGAATTTCCAAATAATAAAGTGGAATCGGCGCAAATAAAAAATTGATTTCTGCTTTTTACATATTTCATATCATAAACGTGCTCTGTCGTTTTCAGCTTTAATGCAGAGGAGAAATCCTGCAGTTTGTTACCATCAAAATGTAAAAATTTTTTAAAACGGGTTAGCATCCAAAGGCTGTTCTTATTATCGAAAGTAAAAAAATCCACCGGGTCCTTATAATAGTTTTTGTTGTCTGGAGCAGCAGGTGGCTTTATTTTTTTATATTGATTATTTGAGTAAATCACCAACCCGTTTTTCTGTCCACATGATAGAAACAAACTGTTGTCAGGAAGAGCAGCAATGTTATATATTTCGTTTAAAAGAGCGCTGTTATTTCTATCTATTACTGTAAAAGAAATATCTTTAATTTTTACTAAACCTTCTATTGTGCCAATCCATACATTATGATTTGAATCTTCATTGATAGAAGACGGATATCCATATTGGTTTACTTTAGAAACAGAAAAATGTTGCCAATCGCCCGGCTTTGATATTTGCAGAAAGTTTTCACTTTCCAGCCAAAGACGTTTTTTTGAATCAATTAAATAAGAAAAATAACTATTGGTAGTAAGTTTTTTTTTGAATAAAGGAACCAGTTCATGATTACGAATTATATAAATATTGTTGATAGTGCTTACCCAGATTTCATGATCCTGCAGAGACATCACATTAAACATAGAACCGTAATGCTGTGAGGACGCAATATGCAGCCATTTGCCATCTTTGTTTCTATAAACAAGATCATTGGCATAATTAATATACAATTTGCCATTTGTTTCTATAATGTTTCTGCACATATTGTTTTCAAAACCGGAATAAAAAGATAATTTTTTCCAAACGTTATCCGCAAATTCATAAGCGCCTTTAGTTGTAAGCGCCCACAAACGCTTATCTTTTGTTTCTATAAAATTGAAAACATAAATATTATTCAGATTATCGTTTGTCGGATAGTTTACAAAGCGGTTGTTTTTAAATTGCGACATTCCGGAGGCAGTACCTGTCCAAAGCCGGCCGAAAGTATCCTGATAAACAACATTTGTATGAAGTGAAAGTAAACCATCAGCAAGGCTATAGTTTATAAATTGCCTTCCGTCGAACCGGCTCACGCCTGACAGGCCGCAAATCCATAAATAACCATTCTTATCCTGGTAAACACCATAAGTAGAGGAAGCTGGCAATCCGTCATTTACGTTGTATAACTTGAAACTGAGTTGCTGGCCATAGAATTTTGTGGGCAACATCAAAACTATTGCAAATAAAAAGTTGAGGAAAATATAGAGAAGCAATGCTTTCACTATTTTATATTTAAAAGATGCAGAAATTCATCTTTATGCGTACGGGAAAGTTCTAACTCATGCCCATTACTCATCACAATTTCACCTCCTTCGCCTTTACGATACATTTTTACATGGGCTAAATTGATAAGGTAAGAACGGTGCGCCCTGAAAAACGATTGTGAACTTAATATCTCATCATACTGTTTTAAAGTATAACTTGATAGAATACATTTCTTATCAGTGAGGTAAAACTCAGTGTAGTTGCTGCTTGCGTGACAATAAACAATTTCATTCAGCGGAATAACTATAAACCCCTCGCTCGATGCTACAGCAATCTTATCAGGAATCTTATCCGGCGATTTTATATCCTGATATAATTGCTCTATCTGTTCTTTAGAAGCATTTTTGGGAAGGCTAATTCGTTGTTTTACTTTGTTGACTGCTTCTATCAATTCATCAGTAATTATTGGCTTTAGCAAATAATCAATTGCATTAAACCGAAAAGCCTTAATGGCATATTGGTCGTAAGCTGTGGTAAAAATTATTGAAAAATCAATTTTAGGTAACTTATTTAATAAATCAAATCCGGTTTCACCTTTCATTTGAATGTCGAGAAAAACAATATTCGGCTTATATTCTTTTATTCCCAGCAATCCTTCTTCAACGTTTGATGCTTCACCAGCAACAATTATTTGCGGAAAGTATTGCTGCAGCATTTTATGAAGAAAGTTTCTGCTTGGCAATTCATCATCTATTATTAATGCTTTAATTGAATGCATGGATGTAAGAATTATTAATATAAATTTCATCCAATTGGAAAATTAAACTAATTCCTTGTTCTTTTTGCTTTTTATAAATGAATATCCTTTATAGTTCTTTCTGGCGAGTTAATTAGAAGGCAAAGGAAATTAAGAATCCGACATATTTATTTGTTTACTGTAAAACAGGATTTTTTTAGAAAAAAGAAAAACTATTTTCAAAAGTTGATGTTTAACTTTCCAGACTATTTCCACTATATAATTATTCAAATGAAAAAACTTTTCCTGATTTTTATTGTTTTTGTCGCATCAAAATCTTTCTCACAAACCATCATTAACCGTGATCCTGAAATTGAAAAAATGGTTCAGGAAGTTTCTGTCGATTCTCTTCAATCTTACATCAGTACGCTCGTTTCGTTCGGAACAAGAAATACGTTGAGCACACAAACAGACAAGAAAAAGGGAATTGGCGCAGCAAGAAATTGGGTGCTGGAAAAATTCAATCAATTTGCTAAAAATTCGGATGGAAGATTCACTGCAATCATTGATACGACTACAATTCCGGCAGATGGCAGACGGATGGATAAAGCAGTACTTTTAGGAAATGTAATGGCGACTTTAAAAGGAACTGACCCAAACGATAAAAGAATTTTTATCATCAGCGGTCATTTGGATACAAGACGGACAGACGTGATGGACAGAACCGGTGATGCTCCCGGCGCCAATGATGATGGAAGCGGCACTGCCGCTGTCATTGAGTGCGCAAGAATTATGAGTAAGCGCTCGTTTCCTGCAACCATTATTTTTGTTGCAGTTAGTGGTGAAGAGCAAGGTTTATTTGGTTCTACATTCATGGCAAACAAAGCAAAAAAAGAAAACTGGGAAGTCGAAGGTGTTTTTAATAATGATATTATCGGAAGCAACAACAGCAACGAAACGAACATTATTAACAACACAAAAGTGAGGGTTTTCAGCGAAGGAATTCCATTGGATGCCTCAGAAAAAGACATTGCAGGAATCAGGTCATTGGGTTTGGAAAACGATAGTAAATCGAGGGAACTGGCCCGATATGTAAAAGAAACGGGAGAGCGGTATGTTGATCATTTGGATGTGGTAATGGTTTACAGAACAGATCGTTTTCTGAGAGGTGGCGATCATTTGCCTTATTTAAAAAATGGATTTACGGCTGTTAGAATTACGGAAATGAATGAAAACTTCAATCATCAGCACCAGGATGTGCGCATTGAAAACGGAATTCAATATGGCGATCTTCCACAGTTTGTAGATTATGAATACCTGAGAAAAAATACATCTTTGAACCTTGCAAATTTGGCCAATCTTGCAAAAGCGCCATCCGCACCTGGAGAAGTAAAAATTGAAGTAAAAACTTTATCCAACAGCACCTCGCTTTCCTGGCAATCTCCAAAAACCGGAAAAGTAAAGGGCTATTATATTTTAATGAGGGAAACAACAAGCCCTGTTTGGCAAACAAAAATCTTCACTGCAAAAAATGAAATGACGTTACCGTACTCAAAAGATAATTATTTTTTTGCGGTGCAATCAGTAAATGAAAGTGGAAATGAAAGTTTGCCGGTGATTCCGGGAATTAAAAGAGATTAGTATTTTAGTCGCCCAAACCTTTCGTTTATTCGAATATTATAAAACATAATATTTTGTCCTGAGCAGATGTAGCGACTGGTACGGTTCTGCAGGTTACTGGTCCTAATATGCCTTGTGAAAGTATTGCCATAAGTTGATTCCGTTTTATGTAAATAATGAATGTTGTACCTGCCTGCCTGTAATCAATAACGAAATATCTACGGATTTATTGCGCACGTTCTTCGATCCAAGAAACAACGAGGTATCGAAGCGGTATCGAAGGGATATCGAAGGTATGAGCCTTGAGGACAGGAGTAATAGCTCGTAAAAAGAGGTTAAAAAAGGAAAGAAAATGAGAAATCTTTGTTTGAGTAAAATAGTTTTAGAGAACCAGGAAACTGCTTACTTTTCTTTTTAATCAATTCAATTGGTAGACAAAGACTATAGAATACATGTGATATTTATTTAGAGGAAATATTAAGACAATTGCAGTTAACATATTTAAAGAATTATGTAATGCTGAAAAAGATGATATAAAGCGCGATGCTGAAATGATTTCTAATTTTTGACGATTCCGGTTAAATGGACAGATCATTGTGCCGTTACTTACCTTTACATTAGAATATCTTTAAATGCTGTTTAGGAGAATCCGTAGAAAAATAAACTTACTTAAATTCGCAACTTGTTTAAACAATATTGAATTATCTAAAACCAGGTAAATTACCAGCTAAACATATTTTATTTAATGAAAGGAATCATTCTTGCAGGCGGCTCAGGAACACGTTTATATCCCATTACAATGGGAATCAGTAAACAACTGATGCCAATTTATGATAAGCCTATGATCTATTATCCTTTGTCCACTTTAATGTTGGCAGGCATAAGAGAAATTTTAATTATTACCACTCCGGAAGATCAGGTGCAATTCAAAAGATTATTAGGCGATGGAAGTCAGTGGGGATGTCATCTTGAATATGCGGTACAGGAAAAACCCAATGGTCTTGCGCAGGCTTTTGTCATTGGTGAAAAGTTTATTGGAAATGATGCGGCGGCTTTGGTTTTGGGAGATAATATCTTTTATGGAAGCCGTTTTTCTCATTTGCTGCAACAATCAGCAAATCCTGACGGCGCCGTAATTTTTGCTTATCCCGTCAGCGATCCGGAAAGATATGGGGTAGTGCAGTTTGATAAAAATAATATTGCCATCAGCATTGAAGAAAAGCCGGTAAATCCGAAATCAAATTATGCAGTCCCGGGCTTGTACTTTTATGATAATTCTGTAGTAGAAATTGCAAAAAATATCGCTCCTTCTCCGAGAGGAGAATATGAAATTACCGATGTCAACAGAAAATATTTAGAAAATAAAAAATTGAAAGTTGCTGTTTTAGATCGTGGTTTTGCGTGGCTCGATACCGGCACTTTTGAATCATTACATGACGCTACAGAATTTGTAAGAGTGATAGAAAAGCGGCAGGGATTTAAGATCGGCTGTTTGGAAGAAATTGCATACAGAATGCATTTTATTGATAAAGAACAATTGTTATCTCTTGCCAAAAAATTTGAAAAAAGTGGCTATGGTGAATATTTGAGGAATATTGAAAAATAAGGAACAGAATAAAAGTTGATCCGCTGTTTGAAAACCTTCTGAGAAAAATTGCCTTTACCATTCATTATATTGAACCTTGAAAAATAAAAAGTTTATGAGTTATTATGTTCATCCTTCTTCTATCATTGATGAAAATTGCCAGATTGGAGACGGTACTAAAATCTGGCATTTCAGTCATGTAATGTCCGGTGCTGTTATTGGAAATAATTGCAATCTGGGTCAAAATGTAGTTGTTTCGCCAAAGGTCGTTCTGGGAAACAATGTACGCGTTCAAAACAATGTTAGCATTTATGAAGGGGTTATTTGTGAGGATGATGTTTTTCTTGGTCCGAGCATGGTTTTAACGAATGTGATCAATCCGCGAAGCGCTGTCAGCCGCAAAGATCAGTATAAACAAACGTTGATAAAAAAGGGCGCAAGTATCGGGGCTAATGCGACAATTGTTTGCGGAAATACAATCGGAGAATTTGCTTTTATTGGTGCCGGCGCAGTTGTTACAAAAGATGTTGCGGCTTTCGCATTAATTGTCGGAAATCCAGGTAGACAAAAAGGCTGGATGAGCGAAAACGGCCATAAATTGAATTTCAATTCTGAAAATATTGCCGTTTGTCCTGAAAGCAAGCAGGAATATTTGCTGGAAAATGGCATTGTAAAAAGAATAAAATAATCCACCTGCTTTTTAATAAAATCATTCAAAAAAATGTGTGGGATAACCGGGATCATATCAGTTAACAAACAGGAAGTTTTTCAAGAAAGGTTGAAGAAAATGACTGATGTTATTTCTTATCGCGGGCCGGATGGAGAAGGTTATTGGATCAGCGAAAATGGCAAGATTGGCTTCGGACATCGGCGGCTTTCCATTATTGATTTATCCGAAAATGGAAGTCAGCCAATGCACTATCTCGAAAGATATACGATCGTTTTTAATGGAGAAATTTACAACTACATTGAACTCAAAGAAATACTAATTAAGGACGGATATTTTTTCAAAACTGAAACCGATACGGAAGTTTTGATGGCTCTTTATGATAAGGAAAATGAAAATTGTCTTTCATTAATAGATGGAATGTTTTCTTTTGTGATTTATGATCACAAAAAAAACGAAATTTTTGCAGCAAGAGATCGGTTTGGTGAAAAGCCTTTTTACTATCATTATGTTCCGGGAAGCCAATTTATATTCGGCAGTGAAATGAAATGCCTTTGGGCGGCAGGAGTAAAAAAAGAAGTGAACAACCGAATGCTCTTTGCTTATTTAAATTACGGAAGCATCCAAAATCAAAAAGACGAAAGCGAAACATTTTATAACGATTGTAAAAATCTTCCTCATAGTCATTATCTGAAAATTTCAGTTGATAATTGTATCATTTCTGTTGTTAAATATTATGATATTAACATCAGTAATATTAATCTTTCCATTTCTGAAACAGAAGCACAGGAAAAATTTCGCGAGCTTTTTTATACTTCTGTAAAGCGAAGATTAAGAAGTGATGTTACTGTAGGAAGCAGTCTCAGCGGTGGTTTGGACAGTAGCCTTGTTGTTTGCGCTATTGACAAATTAAAAAAAGATCCGGATCAAAAACAAAATACTTTTTCAGCAGTTTTTCCCGGATTTCCAAAAGATGAACGAAAATATATTGATTTCGTTGTCAACAAAACAAATGTAATTCCTCATTTTACTACTCCAACAGAAAATGGAATTATTAACGATCTCGAGAATTTAATTTATCACCAGGAAGAGCCTTTTGTTACTGCAAGCATATATGCTCAATTTTGTGTAATGCGTCTTGCAAAAGAAAATAATGTCACCGTCCTTTTGGATGGCCAGGGCGCTGACGAATATTTGGCAGGATATCATTCCTATTATCAGCAATTTTTTAACGAGCTGAAAAGCCAATATCCTGACAGAGCAAATGAAGAATACACTGCCTATTTAAAATTGCATAACGGGAATGCCGTAAATGCAAGAATGAAAAAGAATTTTAAATATTTTATGCGAATGAAATTTCCTGAAATTCTTCGGTCTTCAAAGAACATTGGTAATTATTATTCTCATAAAAAAACATCTTTTTTTTCCGATGAATTTTACAGAGAAAATATAAAAAACAATCCTGTTCCTTATGTGTATCCAAAAGATTTAAACACGGCTTTATATCATAATCTGTTTGAAGGAGAGTTACAAAGTCTGCTTCGGTATTGTGATCGCAATAGTATGTCTCAAAGCCGTGAGGTGCGATTGCCGTATCTCAATCACGAATTGGTGGAATTTGTTTTTTCACTGCCGCCTTACTTTAAGATCAATAAAGGTTGGACAAAATGGATCTTGCGCACTTCATTTTCTGATCTTCTTCCTCACGAAATTACATGGCGAAAAGATAAAATTGGATATGAACCACCTCAGAATAACTGGTTAAGGAATAAAAATGTTCAGGAAAAGATTCATGAAAGCAAAAGAAAATTGTTTGAAAATAATATTATCAGCAAGAAAGAATTTGAAAGAAATTCTTCCTGCGACAATTCTTCTCAAGAAAGTACTAAAAGCTGGAAATTATGGATGGCAGCAGAAATGATTTAATTTATCAAACATTGTTTCATCCCCTTTTGTACTTTTGCTTCCATTCTATTCGTTTCTTTACCTGAATCTGATAAAAGCTTAAAAAATCACTTTTAAACTGACTGAAAATAAAAGACTTTAAATGAAAAATTTTGCTTTAATTGGCGCGGCAGGTTATATCGCTCCAAGGCATATGAAAGCGATAAAAGACACTGGTAACAATTTGATTGCAGCTCTTGATAAAAACGATTCTGTCGGAATTTTAGATAGTTATTTTCCTGAAGCAGATTTTTTTACCGAATTCGAACGCTTTGATCGTCATATTGAAAAACAAAAACGCAAAGGAATCAAAACTGATTTTGTAAGTGTTTGCAGTCCCAATTATTTACATGATTCTCATATTCGTTTTGGCTTACGTGTAGGCGCGAATGTTATTTGCGAAAAACCAGTTGTCTTGAATCCATGGAATATCGATGCTTTAGAAGAAATTGAGAAAGAGACGGGGAATCAAATATTTACAATTTTGCAACTTAGGTTGCATCCGGCAATTATTGCTTTAAAAGAAAAAGTGGATTTAGAAAAAAAAGAAAAAAAGTATTTAATTGATCTTGATTATATCACAAGCCGGGGCCACTGGTACTTTTCAAGCTGGAAAGGCGATATTCAAAAAAGCGGAGGCATTGCAACAAACATTGGAATTCACTTTTTTGATATGCTGATCTGGATTTTTGGAGATGTGAAAGAAAATTCAGTGATAAAGCATTCTAAGGATACAGCAGCAGGAATTCTGGAATTAGAAAATGCATCAGTTAACTGGAAATTAAGTATTGATGCCAATCAATTACCTGAAAATGTAAAATTAGCCGGAAAACGAACTCACCGGTCACTGAATATTGATGGCAAATCATTTGAATTCAGCGATGGATTTACAGAATTACATACGAAATCTTATGCTGAAATATTAGCAGGAAACGGATTTCCGATTTCTGAAACAAGAAAAGCAATAGAATTAGTACATAACATTAGAAATTATAAATAATAAATAGATGGATTTGAACAACTCAAAATGTCTTGTTATTGGCGGCGCCGGTTTTATAGGTAGTTATGTTGTATCAGAATTACTAAAACATAATGTTCAGGAGGTAGTGGTTTATGATAATTTAGCTCGTGGGAAAAAAGAATATTTGGAACAATCTTTAAAAGATGAACGCTGTATCTTTTTCCCGATCGGTGGCGATATTAGAGAGATTGATATACTTAATGATGCAATGAAAGGAAAAGATTATGTTTTTTGTCTCGCCGCCATGTGGCTTTTGCATTGTAAAGATTATCCCCGAACTGCCTTTGATGTAAATATTGCAGGGACCTTTAATGTACTGGAAGCATGCGTAAAAAACAATATAAAAAAGTTAATCTGGTCTTCTTCTGCCTCGGTTTATGGGGATGCAGTAGAACTTCCGATGACTGAGAATCATCCATTTAATAATAAAAACTTCTATGGTGCAACTAAAATAGCTGGTGAAGCAATGGCAACTGCCTTTAATGATAGATATGGATTACAGATCATTGGACTAAGGTATATGAATGTTTACGGCCCAAATCAGGATCAAACAGCCGCCTATACTGGAGTAGTTCCAATTATGCTTAATAAAATTGCTGCCAATGAAGCTCCCGTTATAAACGGAAATGGTAGCCAGGCTTATGATTTTATTTATGTTGAAGACGTAGCAAGATGCAATATAGATGCTCTTAGATCTGATGTAACCTTTGGCTTTTATAATGTTGGAACAGAAGTGCAAACTACTATAAAAGAATTATGTAATACTATTTTACGTCTTAAAAATTCAGCCTTGAAAGTAATATATAAACCATATACCGAAGATGATGCAAGAGCGTTTGTGCAAAACAGAATTGGAAGTAAAGTAAAAGCTGAGAAGGAATTGGGATTTGTTTATAAATACAATTTAGAACAAGGGTTACAAGAATTGATTCGTTGGCGTATTGCAACAGGGTTAGATAAAAAATAGATGTAAGAAGCACGTTGATAATTCAAGAATTAATTTTTCAAAAAGATAACTAATGTGTGGGATTACAGGAATTTTCAATTTTAATAAACAACCGATTGCACATCAAACTATAAAAGCAATGAGCGATTCCATTGCTCATCGTGGCCCGGATGGAGAAGGTATTTTTATAGATGAATATGTAGGCCTTGGTCATCGCCGTTTGGCGATACTCGATACTTCCTCTAAAGGTGCACAGCCAATGGCATCACATAATGGCGATTGGGTAATAGTATTTAACGGATGTGTTTATAATTTTAAAAGTTTAAAATTAGAATTACAATCTAAAGGACATGAATTTGTTTCTACAAGTGATACAGAAGTCATCTCTGAAGGATTGGCAGAATATGGACCTTCTTTTTTTGAAAGAATAAATGGAATGTTTGCCATAGGAGCTTTTCATAAACCTTCAAAAACTCTTTGGTTAAGCAGAGACCGGTTTGGAATAAAACCGCTTTATTATTGGCAAAATGATGAAACACTTTTATTTTCTTCTGAAATAAAGGCATTTATACAACATCCTGCTTTTAAAGTTGAAGTAAATCTTGATGCTCTAAACGAGTATTTCAGTTTTCAGAATATTTTTTCCACCCATACTTTATTTAAAGGAGTAACAATGCTTCCTGCAGCAAATACGGTTAAAATTAATATCGGGACAGGTGGTAGCTTTAAACACCAAACATGGTGGGATCATGATTTTACAAGGCCAGATAACAAAATGACTGTAGAGGACGCTAAAACAGAAACTGCAAGTCTTTTATCAAGAGCTGTGGCAAAACAAATGGTTGCTGACGTTCCTGTAGGCAGTTATTTAAGTGGAGGTTTGGATAGTGGCTCTTTAAGTGTGCTCGCAAGCGCACATGTTGATCGCCTTTACACATTTACCGCTGGATTTGAAATGAGTGAGGTAAATGGTAATGAGGCCGGTTTCGATGAAAGATTAGATGCAGAATTAACTGCCAATTTTATCAAATCAGAACATTACGAACAAGTGATCAATGCCGGAGATATCCGATGGAGTTTACCCAGGGTAGTTTGGCATCTAGAAGACCTGAGAGTTGGAATGAGTTATCCTAATTATTACATTAGCAGGCTTGCCGGCAAATTTGTAAAAGTATGTTTGCAGGGCACTGGGGGTGACGAATTGTATGGCGGATATCCATGGCGTTATTACAGAGTTTTTCAATCACTTAATCAGAAAGAATTTTTTAATAATTATTATGGCTTCTGGCAAAGATTGGTTAAGGATGAAGATAAAATAAAACTTTTTCAACCGGAGGTATATAAAAGGATGAACGTTGAAGAGCCTCGAAAAGTTTTTGAAAGAGTATTTACTTTCAATAAAAATTTAAAATATAATACTCCGGAAGAGCACATACAAAATAGCTTGTATTTTGAGATGAAAACTTTTTTACCGGGATTACTACTGGTAGGAGATAAATTATCTATGGCGAATGGACTGGAAGAAAGATTCCCTTTTTTAGATAATGACCTGGTAGAATTTGCACAGAAAATTCCGATCAAATATAAACTTGCCAATCTCGAAAACATGAAGCGTCTTGATGAAAATACTGTTGGAAATAAAAAAGATATTTTTCAACAATACAATGAAGGCAAAAATGTTTTAAGAGAAGCGATGAATAATTTTTTGCCAGATCGAATTATTAACAGAAAAAAACAAGGATTTAGCGCACCAGACGAAAGTTGGTATCGTGGAGAAAATGCTCAATATGTGAAGGATTTGTTACTTGGCGAAAATATGGTCAGTTCACAATTTGTAAATCAGAATTATGTAAGGCAAATAGTAGATGAACATTGCAATGAACATATTAATCATCGCTTGTTGCTTTGGAGCTTTATGTGTTTTGAATGGTGGTGCCGGTTATTTTTGCATAATGAAAAAATCAAATGAAAAAAATACTGTTAACAGGCGCTGCCGGACTTGTGGGATCAAATTTGCTTCCATTATTAAATAAGGAAAATAAGGTCTATACGATTTCAAGCAAAAGTGTTAGTAATGACAATTTTAAAATTGATTTCAGTAAAGATTGGGATACCAATATATTACCAAACGATTTAGATATTATTATCCATCTTGCACAGAGTGAAAATTTCAGGGAATTTCCAGGTAAAGCTGTTGATGTTTTTAATGTAAACACAAATAGCGTTTTGAAATTAATAGATTTCGCTTACAGAACACGAGTAAAGACTTTTGTCTTTGCATCTTCAGGTGGTATCTATGGAAATTCCGATTTTCAATTTGATGAATCAACAGATATTATTTACAAAGGGGAAATGGGTTTTTATCTTGCTACGAAACAGTGCAGCGAAATTATTTTAGACAATTACTCATCACTATTACAAGTTATACAGTTAAGATTATTTTTCGTTTATGGCAAAGGGCAAAGAAAAGATATGTTAATCCCGAGGATAATTAATAATATTCGAAACGGCGTTCCCCTTTACTTACAAGGTAGCTCAGGAATATCAATTAATCCTACACATGTAAGTGATGCGGTAAGAGCTATTAAAGCCTCATTAGATTTAACCGGTAGTCATAAAATTAATATCGCCGGCCCTGAAATATTATCTATGAAAGAATTAGGAAATATAATTGGAAGTTCTATAAATAAAAAACCACAATTTATTTTTGAAGAAAAGGAGGCCAAAAATCTGATAGGAAGCATATCCAAAATGAGTAAGAAACTTGTAAAACCTCTAACCACATTGAAAGATGGTATTGTAGATTTAATCTAAATTATAAAATGGTACAAAGTAATACATCTCAAAGCTTTAGTGATAAATGGCACAAAAATACTACTCTGGCTTTTCAAAATACCCTTAATCCTGATTCCGAAACTTTTAAATGGATTACCGGAAGAAATGGTTTCAAAGATGAAAATGAATTAAGAAAATATCTGAGTTCCAAAAAAAGAATTCTTGATGCAGGATGTGGCAATGGCAGAGTAACAGCTTTGTTAAGAACATATTCAGATCCCAATAAAACAGAGATTGTTGGAATTGATTTGACTGCTGCTGATGTTGCTGAAAAAAATTTAGCAGGCTACAAAAATGTAAAATTTTACAAGAAAAATTTATTAGACAATCTTACTTCCTTAGGTAAATTTGATTTTATCTATTGCCAGGAAGTTTTGCATCATACCGGAAACGCCCGAAAAGGATTTGATAATCTCATAGAACTACTGGAACCAGGTGGCGAAATTGCTATCTATGTTTATAAACAAAAAGCTCCAGCCAGAGAATTTGTTGATGATTACATTAGAGAAAAAATTGTAGGAATGGATTATGAAACTGCTATGAAACATTGCAGGCAAATTACAGAACTTGGCAAAGCGCTCACAGATCAGAATATAAAATTAAAAATACCTGAAGTGGATTTGTTGCAAATAAAAGGCGGCGAATATGATTTACAACGATTCATCTATCATTTTTTTGCAAAAATATTTTGGAATTATGAATATAATTTTGAAGAGAATGCAGTGATCAATTATGATTGGTATCACCCACAAGATTGTACGCGCCATACTATTGAAGAAGTGAAAAAATGGTTTAACCAAAATGGATTAAAGATTAACTATGAATACACGGATTTTTATGGTATAACGGTGAAAGGAGAATCTAGTAATGAAAAATAGTTTTACATTGGTTGGCTATGAAGCAATGCTCACTGAAGGACTGAAATCTAATTACGATTTTCTGGACTTTAGAAACGTAAATAGCCAGACATCTAATAAGATTTGCTATTTAAGACATGACGTCGATGCAGACGTAAGCGCGGCACTCAAGGTTGCCCAAATAGAAAGTAAACTTGGAATCAAAGCCACTTACTTTTTTATGCTACGTTCCCCGGTTTATAATTTATTTAGCAGGGCTAATCAGAATTATGTAGAAAACATCCTTAATCTTAATCATAATCTTGCGTTACATTTTGATGAAAATTTTTCATGCCAATATGATATTCCTTTACAGGAACTTATAGCCAGGGAGTTAAAAATCCTGGAATTAAATTTCGGAATTAAAACAAATGTTGTTTCATTTCATCAACCATCGAATAGAATTTTGATGAATAATATAAAACTGACAAATGTTATTCACACTTATGACAAGGAATTATTTTCAGGAATTCATTATGTTTCAGACTCAAATAAAAATTGGCGAAGTGTCCATCCTTACAATATTTTTAAGAAATCTATCTATAATAAAATTCAGCTCCTGATTCATCCGATGTGGTGGGTACAATCAAAAAATATTAAAACAAGGGCAGTTTGGAAAAAAACATTAATTAATAATTTTGAACAAACACAAAAGCAACTTGAAGAAACAGAAGGTGCATTTGGGAAAGCGTTTAGAATAAAATTGCTCTAATAAATGATACAACTTAAAGAAATAATAAAAGAAATAGAAGGTATTCATCTTATTGGAAATAAAGAGGAGTATGTTGATAAGCTTATTAAACTAACTACTGACAATTCTGATCCTCATGCTATATTATGGATTAATAAAACGAATAATCATCTAATTAGAGAGATAAAATCGGGAACAATTATTTGCGAACCGTTTGACGAAACATTTGCCAACTCTGATTGTAATTACCTGGTTTGTAATAATCCGAGAATCATTTTTCAAAAAATATTAGTTCGGTATTTTTACGAAAAACCCCAACCATCTATTGCAGGTACTGCCATTATTAATAGATCCGTTGTGTTGGGTAAAAATGTATATATCGGTGAGAATGTGGTGATAGAAAATGGCGTTTCCATTGGAAATAATTGTTCAATCGGCCATAATTCAGTAATTAAAGAAAATACTATAATTAAAAATGATGTTGTAATAGGATGTAATTGTGTAATAGGAAATGTAGGATTTGGTTATGAGAAAAATGAAGATGGACAATATCAGTTTATCCCACATATTGGAAATGTAATAATCGATGATAAAGTTGAAATCGGTAATTGTACAGTAATAGATAAAGGTGTTTTAGGTTCTACTCACATAAAAGAGAATGTAAAAATTGACAATTTAGTACATATTGCTCATGGAGTAATAATTGAGCAAAATGCATTAATCATTGCAAACACAATGTTAGGCGGTAGTGTAACTATTGGAAAGAATAGTTGGATAGCACCAAGTGTGACTATAAAAGATAACTTGTTAATTGGGGAAGATGTTACTGTTGGTATTGGGGCCGTAATCACGAAAAATATTCCGAATAAAGAAACTTGGGTCGGAAATCCCGGCAAAGAACTTACAAAGTTTATTGAGACAAACGATAAAATCAAAAACCTTTAATGAAGATACTTTTCCTGCCTCAAAATATTGCTTCCATGCCGGCAATAACAGCCGACAATTTAAATAAGAATGAGAATATAAAAGCAAAATGCATCACTCAATCATTACATAAATACCAGCAAAAGTCCAATAACATCATTGTAGTTTCTTCTTCAAAGCGCAAACCTATAAAATGGCTTTGGTATAGATTAAATTTGGAAAGAACAATAAAAAAATGGATCGACTGGGCTGATGTTATTCACTATACCTGGGCGCCGATTTATAATGATGCAAGAGATCTAAAGTATGCGTTCAATAAAGGGAAAAAAATATTTGTAGAATGGGTAGGTAGTGATATTAGAAATCCGGATTACTTAAAAACTATAAATCCCTATTATAAGTTAGCTTTTGAGAATGGATATGAATATTCAAATTTTGAAACTAAAGAACATTCTCTAAGAAATCAGAATCTTTTTGCAAAGTATGGGGCAATTCCTTTACTAACTCCGGAGTTAAGTCTTTTTGTAAACAAGTCGCTGTTTAAAAAAACACATTTCCTAAATCAAAGAGTAGATGTGAATAATTTTAGTCCTTCCTATCCTTCAACAATGAATAATAAGCCTCTCATAATTCATTCACCTACTGCAAAAATTGGCAAGGGCAGCAATATTATTATTCCAATAATTGAGGAACTTAAAAAACAATACGATTTTGAGTTTATCCTCCTTCATGATATGAGCAGAGAAAAGGTACTGGCTTTAATGCAAAAAGCTGATATTTTTATAGATCAGATAATTGTTGGTAGTTATGGAATGGCGGCTATGGAAGCAATGAGTTTTGGCAAACCTGTGATGTGTTATCTAATGCCAGAGGTTTTTGAAGCAGGATTGCCGCCAGAATGTCCGATCATAAATAGCAATCCGGATAATTTAAAAGATCAGCTTATCCGATTAATAACCGATGCTAAACTTCGAAACGAAACTGGTAAAATGAGCCGCGCTTTTGTTGAAAAATATCATGATGTTGAAAAAATATCCACTCAATTATTAAGCATTTATAAAACGGGAAGCTAAAAAAATATTAATGCTTAAATACCTTAAACAAATAACCAGCGATTCTCTAATTTATGGTATTTCAGGTGTCGTTAGTAAGATGATTGGTATTTTTTTAGTACCAATCTATACCCGTTTGTTTTTGCCAAAAGATTATGGGATTATCAATCTTGTAAACACCACTTTTATTTTATTAACGATTTTGATTGTTTGCGGATTGGATAGTGCTGTTGGCAGATGGTTTTACGACACTGAAGATGAAGCAGAACGTAAAAGATCTTTTGGCGCCTACATCTGGTTTCAACTTTTTTTAGCTATTATAATTGCAGTAATTATAATCGTGATCAGCCCTTCATTAAGTTATTTTTTTTTAAAAGAAAACGGGAAACCAATTTATTTTATTCTCCCCGCGATTTCATTGATAACTAATATTCTACCAAGTGTATTGATCAATTGGTTTCGTTTACAGAGGCGACCGTTATCAACTGTGATATTTACCATTTCTCAAACTATTACAACTGTCGGTCTAACGGTTTTATTTGTCATCGTTTTTCGTTGGCAGATAACCGGTGTTTTTGCTGCATTAACCATAAGTTCTGCAATTTTTACTCTAGTGGTAATCTTCATTTTGAAAAACTGGTTGAGTTTTAAATATTTTGCAAAAAAACGATTGTTGCAAATGCTGAAATATGCATTACCACTGATTCCTGCGGCTTTGTCTTATTGGCTTTTAAATAATACAGACTCTTATTTTATACAATATTTTACAAAAAGCACTGCTGAAGTTGGTTTATTTGGAATTGGTGCGATGCTGGCGTCATTTATCGGCATGTTTACCAGTGCTTTTCAACAGGCGTGGGGCCCGTTTGCTTTTTCGCTTATTAATTCTCCTGATGCAAAAAAAATTTATGCAAATATTTTCCTGTTGTTTGGATACGGAATGAGCGTTTTAGCGTCACTGCTTATGCTGTTTGCGCCGGAAGCTCTCATGATTTTTACAACTCCTCAATATTATGATTCGGCTTGGGTCGCTGGTATTTTAGGTTATAACCTGGTGCTTATCGGATTTTCTTATATTGCTATTATCGGTATTTCTATTAATAAAAATACAAAGCCTTATGGAATGGCGATGCTTTATGCGACGGTAGTAACAATCATTCTAAATGTGATTCTAATTCCAAAGTTTGGAAAGGAAGGTTCTGCGCTGGCTACAGTAATTGCACAAATTCTTGTACCTGCTTATCTTTTTTACATCGGACAAAAGGTGTATCGGATTCCTTACAAATTCGGAGAAGTTATTATCGTAATGGTTTCTTTATTGATAGTATCCGTCATTGTAAGAACGGTAAATTTTGAAAATTTCACCATTCAATTAACTGTAAAAATTATAGTTGCGCTAATGATGATTGGCTTTGTTCTTTTATTAAACCGGAAAGGGGTTTTAGCATTGCTTTCATCAGTAAAAAAAGAGAAGGTAGCGACAACAATAGTAAATGAATAAATAGTTGCATTTCTTATTTTATCTTCCCTGTTTTTATTTCAGAAAATAAAAGAACACCTGTTGCTTTTTTTCTCCTTTTTTATCTTTAGCTTTAAAGCAAAAATGAGATTTTAGGTAAAAAAATTGAAACCGGAAAGCCGATCCTTTCTGCTTTCTCGAACTTTTGTGTTTGAGTGAGTATTTAAAATATTACTACCTTCGCAAACGATTTTTACTACCCTGATTTTATTGCCAAAGAAACTTAAATGAAGAAATAAATGAAAATAGTCAAGAACGTACTATTTGTTCTGTTTGCCATACTAATTTGTTCAAGCCAACTACACGCTCAAAATACTTTATTAAACGCAAAGGATTTAAGCCAGGTGAACATTGACGATTTGAACGATACGCAAATTATTTCGTATTACAATAAAGCGGTGGAATCGGGCATCACGGAACAGGATTTTTATAAGCTTTTATCAGATAAAGGTTTGCCTGATAGTGAAATTACAAAATTACGTGACAGAGTTCAACGGATTAATAGTGATCAAAAAGACAATGATAAAAAAGAGCAATCATCCGAAAAGGGAAACAATGACGTTCATCCTTATGATACAAGCGGAATAAAGAAGCATATCCAAACTTTTAAAAACGACCAAACGATTTTTGGCTCCGAGCTTTTTACCACTAACAGTCTTGTTTTTGAACCCAATTTGCGAATTCCGGCCCCGGCTGGTTATATCTTAGGGCCTGATGATGAAATAATTATTTCAGTTTATGGTTACAGCGAAAAGAAATACGATCTGACTGTAAATGAATCAGGGGAAATTTATATTCCATCGGTTGGCCCCGTAAATATTAACGGACTAAGTATAGAACAGGCAACTTCCAAAATTAAAACCAAATTAGCTTCAACAATTTATAGAGCCATCAATAGCGGGAAAACTCAGGTACAGGTTAATCTTGGTAAGATTCGGAGCATTCGTGTAACAGTGATCGGCCAGGCAAAAAAACCCGGAACGTATACCGTTTCTTCTCTTACAACTTTATTTAATATCCTTTATTTATGTGGCGGCCCCACTCCGATGGGAAGTTATCGTGATATAGAAATTGTTCGTGGAAATGAAGTAAAACGTACTGCTGATCTTTATGATTTTTTAGTTGATGGAATTCAAAAGGACAATATTTTGCTAAAGGAAGGTGATGTGGTCAGGATTCCGTATTATAAAAACCGGGTAAGTGTCACTGGCAAGGTAAAAAGACCCGGCAAATTTGAAATGCTTGACAATGAAACTTTTAATGACCTTTTGAAATATAGTGGTGGATTTACTGATGATGCGTATCGTGGAGCGGTAACTGTAGTTAGGATCACAGATACTGAGAAAAAGATCATTGACGTAAATGCTGCTCAATATGGTAGTTTTCAAACAAGTGGAAGTGACAGTATTATCGTTAGAAAACTTCAGGAAGATTATGGAAACCGCGTTCAGATAACAGGATCTGTTTTAAGACCTGGCTCATATGAACTTTCTCCGGATCTTACCATAAATTCTTTAATTGAAAAAGCTGGCGGTTTAAAAAGAGATGCCTATACCAACAGGATTTCTATTTTCAGGTATTTACAAAATAAAATGCCAACGATGCTTTCTGTTGATCTGGATTCTGCAACGAAAATCAACAATGTTTTTTTAAGGAAGGATGATTCTGTAGCCGTTCATTCTATTTTTGAATTCCAGGATACTAATTTTGTTTCTATTGAAGGAAATGTAAGAAAGCCAGGCAACATTCCATGGCGCGAAAATCTGTCTCTTCGTGATGTGTTGCTTTCCGTGGGAGGAATTTCAGAATTTGGTGATTCATCAACAATAGAAATTTCAAGAAGAATCAAAAACGCCAACGTAGATGTGGCAAACCACAATGAAAGCAAAATTTTTAATATCAATCTTGCTGAAAACAACAACGGAGGTCAGGATGTAATTCTTCAACCTTATGATCTTATCATTGTGAAAACGCTTCCGGGATATAGCAGTCAACGAACTGTTCTTGTTTTAGGAGAAGTAAAAAGTCCAGGAAGATATGGACTTGAAAAAAGTGGTGACAAGATCAGTGATGTACTTAAAAGAGTAGGAGGTTTTAAAGCATCTGCAGACAGCTCCTCTATCACTATCCGCAGAAGCATTAAATCAAGCCTCAGCACGACAGAACGGGAGAAGCTTTTTCAGAGAATTTTAAATATTGATCCTGACAGCCTTTCTCTTCATCCACGTTTAAAAGATGAATTGTATAAATCTTATGATTTGATTAGTGTGGATCTTACAACTGCTTTGTCAAATCCAAATAATTCCGAAAATTTAATTTTAGAAGATGGGGATGTTTTAACAGTAGACAGAAGTTCTAATCTTGTAAAAATTTCCGGGGAAGTTTATAATCCTACGATTATTCCATATAAAGAAAATAAGAATCTGAAATATTATGTACAACAGGCTGGTAGTTTTACACCCTATGCAAGAAAAGCAGGCGCATTAGTGATTTACCCTGATGGAAAAGCAGCTTCCGTAAAACACTTTTTGTGGTTTAAATTTTATCCTTCTGTTTCTGCAAGATCAGAAATTTTTGTTCCTCAAAAAGTGAAATCAAATCGCATGAGACTTGGTACAGGAGAATTAGCATTAATTGTTTCAGCACTGGGAATTCTTGCAAATGTTGTATTAAAATTATAAATATGATTTTAGAAACCGGGGATAAAAATATTTCTGCGAGTTATGGGACAACCGCCGCCAAAAATTTGAATATTGTTCTTAATAAATTATTGAAAAAGTGGTGGTTGTTTTTAATTGTTGGCTTATTAGCAGGCCTTGCAGGTATTTTTTACGCGAGTAAACAAAAATTGCTTTATAAAAGTAGTTTAACTTTTGCCCTCGATGGAGGTTCTGAAGGAGGAATGTCAGGGGCCATTAGTTTAGCGAGTCAGTTTGGTTTAAATATCGGAGGTGGCAAGGCAGTATTTTCCGGCGATAATATTTTACAGATAATGAAGAGCCGTTCGATGGTAGAAAAGGCTTTACTTTCTGTAGATACTTTTGAGAATAAGCCCTACACGTTTATTGAATATTTTCTTCAACAAAATAAACTTCCTCAAGCCCCTGAATTAAAAGTTCATTTTCCGGTTGGCCAACCGCGATCCTCCTTTTCTTATGCTCAGGACAGTACGCTCTTTGCATGTTATAACACGTTCGTTCAATCTTACATCGTAGCTGATAAACCTGATAGAAAATATGATATTTATGAAGTGAATGTTTTAAATCCAAATGAGAAATTCACGAAAGATTTTACCGATAGTCTGGTAGCTCAAACCAACAATTTTTATACGGCCATTTGTACCAACAAAGCGAAACAAACACTTGATATTTTAGAGCAGCGTGTTGCCAATATGAAGGGAAAAGTAAACTCAAGTATTGGAAGCAGGGCTGAAACCCAGGATATCAATTTAAATCCCGCATTTTCAGCAGCCGAAGTCCCGGTTTTAAAAGAGCAGGCGAATATCCAGGTTTATAGCGCCGCTTATGGAGAAATGTTTAAAAATCTGGAAATAGCAAGATATCAATATCTTAAACAAATCCCTTTAATGCAAATAATTGATCCGGCTAATTATCCCATGATAAAAGTAAAAGCCAGTAAATTAAAAACGGCAGTTATTTTCGCTGTTGTTGCTTGTTTTATTACTGCTTTTATTCTTTGGATCATTGCTTTGTTTCAATTGAAAACCGAGAATAATTATTCTGTTTATAAAAAATCAGACATATCTGTTTAATGGGAATGAAAAGCTCTTACTAAAATGCTGATATATATCCTATTTTTTGTTCTAATAGCCATTTTAGCCATTCAGTATGAGTTCACTCCTTTTAATAATAATTATCTCATCTTTTCATTAGTAATTCTGTTAGCATTGTTAGCTGGCTTTCAGGATACAAACGTTTCAAAAGACTACTTAAATTACCAGTATGTTTTTGACAATGTTTACTACATTACCAATCATAATTATCTCTACTTAATCACATTTGAACCAGGTTTTATTGCAATTGTATTTTTTTTCAGAACACTTTTTGCAAGCAATTATGGAGTTGCAATCATGTTCTTTTACGCTTTGTGCAGTTTGATAATAAAAATTTTCGCCATTAAAAAACTTTCGATTAATCCATACTTATCATTGCTTTTTTATTTTTCCTATTTTTTTCTTTTTCACGAAATGACACAGATCAGGATTGGTCTCGCATCCGCTTTTTTTCTGCTCTCTTTATTTAGTTTTTTGAAAGGAAACAAACTGGCATTTATCGGCTGGATTCTGATCGCTACCTGCTTTCACTATTCGGCAATTTTTTATTTATTCCTTTTAATTTTCAATACAAAAAGCTTAAATAAAAGTTTCTATGTTGGTATATTAATAGCATCTTTGATTTTTGGAGTTTTAAAGCTTCCGATTTTAAATGCTTTTGGCGATTTAGATGTATCCGATATTTCAAGTAAATTGGATAATTACATCCAGATTTCTGAAAACGGAAGTATCGCAGTTAATGTTTTCAATTCATTAAACATTTTAAATCTTCTTTGTTGTTTTTATTTGCTTTTTGCGGTTACAAAAGAAGAATTCCTTGCCGATAAGAGATTAATTCTTTTCTTTAAATGCAATGTTCTTTCAATTTTTTTATTATCATTTTTAGCCGGCGCGCCTGCATTTTCAATGAGATTTAACCAGCTTTTCAGCATTGCTCAAATCTTTTTATTTCCATACCTTATCAGGTATTTACCGGCAAAAAAATTGAATGTTTTTGTGGTGGTACTAATTGCAGGAATCTTTTTTTATGTTATCCAGATTTATGGAGGCCTGCTCAATCCTTACAAAATAATTACCTTGAAATAAACTATCAAAAATTTTAAACATCTGCGTATAATTCTTTCATTACTCTTTCATATTGTTTCTCCCAGCTTAAATTGTCAACAGCATATTTCCTGATTTCAAACTTATCAAAATTATGGGCAGAATAAAATTCAATTATTTGCTTTATATCAACCGGGCTTTCATCAGCAGGAATTCTATAAACAAAATTTTTTCCTTCGAACTCCGCGTCTTTTTCACTGTAAAAAAAAGGAAGTCCACGTGCACAATACTCTCTGTTTTTCAATGATTTTACGTCCTTGATATTTATCCTGTGGCATCCAAGACTTCCAACAGCCATATCTGCTTTGTCAAATATTAAATCCAAATCTTTGCCTGATTTTCTTCCATAAAAAATGATGTATTTACTCAAATCGTACTTTTTTACCAACTCTTTGTATCGCAATGTTTCAGAATTATCATTATCTCCAACCAAATGAAAATAGATTTTCTGATTATTTGTTGATTTACTATAATAATTATGGAAACCTTCTATTACCCTGTCATATCCGTGCCAGTGAGCCATTGAAGCCACTCCAATTAAATGAATTTCCTCATTTGTTTTATTTTTTTCTACGATTTTTATCGAATGAGGATCGATTCCGTTACTTATTTCAATTGTTGGTACATCAAAAATTGTCTTGTAAGGTGTTACAGTTAAAATTCGGGTAACGTATTTTTTAAACTTACGGCGTGAAAATTTTTCAATTAATAACACAAGTTTTGAAGTCAATTTAAGCTGCTGATATTCCTGGTCATAGGGATAAGTTGGAATTTCTAACAACACTTTTATATTCCTTTGTTTTAGGCTTTTTAGAAACCGGATAAAAAATGGATTTGCAAAATGAATGTACCTGATGAAGACAATCTGAATGTGATTCTCTTGAATATATTTCAACACGTTTCTGTATTTACATCTCCATTGAATCTGGCTTAATATTGGGTTTGGTGAAAAATTATCAATTTTTTTTTCACCTGCATATCTTGCAATCAATGTGTTTTCATGATTAGCTTTTAAATAAGACAATGTAACATCAATCCCAACATTTTTTAATGCATTTACCTGCGCAATAATTTTTTTACTAATGCCACCAAAATCAGTTAATGTCTCACCAATTAAAAATAAAGCCTTCATTAAATTTTATTATTTCTAAATAAAAACGCAATTTAATCAGTTGAGGTCAATGTCTTAAAGTTTCGTATTAAAAACATTGTCTGAAAATATTTATATTTATTTTCGCGGGATACAGCTCTCTGCAATATTTTGTTATCATCTTATTTAAAATGGTAGATATTATAATCGTAAATTGGAATAGCGGGAATTATTTAGAAAAATGCATTAAGTCCATTTTGGAAAGTGATAATGAAACTCTCTTGCATAAAGTTTTTATCATCGATAATAATTCCACTGATTCTTCATTAAAAAATATTCAATCTCACGAGAAGATCGAGATTATTTATAATAACCAAAATGTTGGATTTGCAAAAGCATGCAACCAGGGATTTGAGCAGTCAACTGCAGAATATATTTTGTTGTTAAATCCTGATGTAATGCTTTTTAAAAATACTATTTCAGACTGCGTTTCATTTATGGACAGGCGAAATGAAATTGATATTTTGGGATGCCAGTTGTTGGATGAAGAAAACGAAATTGCTTTTAGCTGCTCGAGATTTCCCAGTATTAGCGGTATTTTCAGAGATATTTCCGGGCTTTCAAAAATAGCTCCAAAGGTTTTTAAACCTGGTATTATTATGAGCGAATGGAACCATAAAGAAAGCCGCTTTGTGGACCAGGTGATCGGTGCGTTTATGTTTATCAGAAGATCTGTTTTTGAAAAGATCGGTTTTTTTGACGAACAGTTTTTTGTTTATTTTGAAGAAGTCGATTTTTCTAAACGTCTTTCGCAAATCGGAGGAAAATCATTTTTTAATGCAGAGATAAATGCGATTCATTCAGGTGGTGGTACAACAAATTCTGTAAAAGCATTTCGGCTTTTTTTAAATTTAAAAAGCAGGCTTCAATATGCGAAAAAACATTTTAATTTTTGGGGTTATACAACTGTTTGGTTTTGTACTTATTTTATTGAGCCTGTGACAAGAAGTGTGTTTTTGATTACATCACGAAAAACAAACGAACTTCCTGATTTATGGAAAGGGTATAAATTATTAACCGGAATCAGTAAAGCGAATTTATTGGAACAATAAATATGGAGACAAGACTACAATCGCTTTCAGCTTTTTTAAAAGAAAAACCTTTGAATATTATTTTGTGGAAGTTGTATTGCAAGCTTTTTACTGTAAATATTCCCCGGGCAGAATCATGGATAACATTAATTAAAAATAAATCAGGGATAGAAATTGGTGGTCCAAGCAGAATATTTTCTACAAAAAATTTTCTGCCGCTTTACCCTTTTGTAAAATCTCTTGATGGCGTAAATTTTAGTGATAAAACAATTTGGGAAGGCGAGCTTCAGCAAGGAAATAATTATCATTACGAGGGCAAAACCGGTTTTCAGTTTATTGCGGAAGGAACAGAATTGAAAGAAATTAAAGATGATCATTATGATTTTTTATTAAGCAGTAATAACCTCGAACATATTGCCAATCCAATAAAAGCACTTTTTGAATGGAAAAGAATTATAAAACCAGGCGGCATTATCATTTTAGTTTTACCGAAAAAAGAAAGCAATTTTGATCATAATAGATCCATAACAAGCTTTCAACATCTTCAACAGGATTTCGAAAATAATACTAGGGAAAATGATCTGACACATTTAAATGAAATTCTTCAACTGCATGATTTAAAAAGAGATTCTCATGCAGGATCTTTTGCAGATTTTAAAAAAAGAGCATTGAATAATTTCGAAACACGTTCTCTTCATCATCATGTTTTTGATGTCGTCCTTTTGAAACAGTTGATTGAGTTTGTTGAAATGAAAACAGAATTATTTTATTCAAGTCCTACAGATCATTTCATTGCCGCCAGAAAATAAAATATCTGGAATTATGTTATCTTTTATGTTTTGATATAGCTTTTTCAAATATTTGCTCCCAGATTTTATCCAGCACTTCATCAGAATAATTTTTTTGTACAAACGCGCGATCTCTTTTTGAAATATTCTCCCGTTCCGAAGCTGGCATGTCTTTTATTAAATGGACTTTTTCTATCCAATCCCCGATATCCGAACAAAACAGATCATCTCCTGCTTCGTTCATTAATTCTTTGTAGGCAGGAGTGTCTGAAACTATGGTTGGAAGCCCTGTAAACCAAAATGAGATCAACTTATTGGCTGGTTTATGCCATCCAAAAAGATGGTTTCTGTTGAGTGGAATAATGCCGCAATCACATTTGCTGATAATTTTGTCTTTGCTATCCATCTCCCATTGATGAAAGATGGTTTTGATAGGAAGTTTTTTCAAAATCTTTTTAGAATCTCTTTTTCTAAACTGACCTGACAAAGAATATTTTTCTGAAGTGATCACATGTAGTTCACAAAAGGAATTAATTTGTTCAAATAGATTTTTAAAATGCAGAAAATGCGGTAAAACAGAACCTTGTCCCTCCCAAACCAATTTCATCTTTCCATTAATTTCAAAGTTATTTTTCAGAGACCGGTATTCATCTTCAAGGTAATCGAGGCTGACAAAAACATTTTCATTCCATTTTGAAATCGACGTTTTTATTTCAGTACTGGAACAAATTACTACATCAGCAATTTTGATCCATTTGATGATCAATTTTCTATAATTAAAATAAACCAGGGAATCTTTTCTCAATAAGAATCTCCCAACTCCTTTAAAAAATTTTGAAAAAATATCGGTAGGAAAAATCAGGCTATCTACCATTTCAAAAATAAAAATCGTTGAAGGATTTTTTCTTTTAAAAAGAAGCCATTTAGTTAAATTGGAAGGAGCGGGTAAAATAATCAGATCGTAATTTTTTTTAGGATCTGCAATTTCATAAACAATTTTTTTTCTTTCAGCAAAATGCGGAAACCTCCTCCTGTCAGCAGGTTGTGTCAAATCTGATGAATAAGGAACATACCCTATTTTTAAATTCATACCCATTCTGTCGCCAATGTACATAAAAAATGAACCTATAATTTGTTCTTTATAAGAAAGGAAAAAACAAACCTTTCAGTAAAGCCACAAATAATTTCAATTCCTGGTTTTTAAAATCAAATCTTTTCTCCTCCAAAATATTTCCACAAAACTTTGGGCAAAAGAATCGCATCTTCGGTTTGATTATTTTCCAATAATGCCGCAATAATTCTCGGCAAAGCGAGAGAAGAGCCATTCAGCGAATGGACCAATTGTGTTTTGCCATCCGCTTTAAAACGGATCTTCATACGGTTGGTTTGAAAAGCTTCAAAGTTGCTCACAGAGCTAACTTCAAGCCATTTTTGCTGTGCGGCGCTATACACTTCAAAATCATAAGTAAGGGCGGAAGTAAAACTCATATCGCCACCACACAAACGCAAAATCCGATAAGGAAGATTTAATGACTGCAATAGTTTTTCCACATGCAAAAGCATTTCTTCCAGCACTTCATAACTTTTTTCCGGATGTACCAATTGCACCAATTCTACTTTGTCAAACTGGTGAACCCGGTTTAATCCACGAACGTCTTTTCCATAACTTCCCGCTTCACGCCGGAAGCAAGGTGTGTAGGCCGTCATCTTTACCGGCAATTCATTTTCTTTTAAAATATCATCACGATAAATATTGGTGAGCGGCACTTCTGCAGTCGGAATTAAAAATAGATTATCCTCCGTTACATGATACATCTGTCCTTCTTTATCCGGCAACTGACCGGTACCGTATGCGCTCGCTTCATTCACCATAAACGGTGGCTCATATTCTGTATAACCTGCTTCTGTATTGAAGTCGAGGAAATATTGAATTAATGATCGCTGAAGTTTTGCTCCTTTATTTTTATAAAAAGGAAATCCTGCGCCGGTAACTTTATTCCCCAATTCAAAATTGATGAGATCGTATTTTTTTGCAAGATCCCAGTGTGGCAAAGCATTTTTGGAAAGTGTTGGTTTTTGTCCCCCTTCTCTTACGATTTGATTTTCTTCAGGCGTTTTTCCTTCGGGAACGGAAGCGTGCGGGAGATTGGGCAATTTTATAAGATTTGCATGAAGCGAATTTTCAACCTCATTTAATTTCTCACTAACCGGTTGTAAAAAGCTTTTCAAACTTGCCACTTCCTGCTTTTTTTCTTCTGCCAGGCCTTTCTCTCCTTTTGCCATGAGTTGGCCAATTTCCTTTGAAAAAGAATTTATTTTTGATTGTCTTTCATCCAGCTCAAATTGAAGTTTTTTCCTTTCATCATCCAAAAAAATAATTTCGTCAACCAAAGAAATTTCGGCAAAATGTTTTTTTGCGAGCCCTTTTAAAACTTCTTCCCTGTTTGCTTTTATAAAATTTACCTGTAACATTCTGTTGAATTATTTTGCTTGCAAATATAACGAATGACATAACCACCAATAATCATTCTTACTTTTTAAGCCGCTCGGCCATCTTCTAAACCATCCATCTAAACTATCTTTGCACAATGCAAACACAAGATGATTTACAAGCACGCTGGTGGAAATTAGAAGAACAGTTTTTTAATAAATTTGGTAAAAAGCCAGACGTAGAAGCGATCTTATTTTTGATCGGCATTCAGGAAATCGGCAACTTTAATCCAAAGAAAAAATTCAACAAAGAGCAGAAACAGGATTTGATGCATGTGGCTGTCTGCACGCTTCTCAGCCAAAGTGGTTATTATGAATTGGAAAGTTTTGATAATGAAAAATGGCCTCATTTTAAACAACTGAAAGAGCTGCCTCAATACAATATGATGGAGCAGGAAAATTTTTTAAAAGATCATATTTTACTTTACTTTGAAAATATGGGCGAACCTTTTAAAAATTTTTAGAATGAAGAAATTCTGTTACCTCGTATTTTTTGCTTTTCTTATTTCATGCAGTGCTACCAAAAATGTTCCGAAAAGCACTGAGCAAAGTCATTTTGTAAAAATAGAAACAGACTCTGGAACTATGATTGCGAAGCTTTCTGATAGAACTCCTTTAACCACAAAAAACTTTATAAAATTAGTGAAGGAACATTTTTATGATGGACTTTTATTTCATCGTGTTATTAAGGGGTTTATGATACAGGGTGGCGATCCCGATAGCAAAAATGCAAATGCCGGGGAGGAGCTTGGAAACGGAGGGTTGAAATATACCATTGCGGCAGAATTTGACAGTACTCTTTTTCATCAAAAAGGAGCGCTGGCAATGGCAAGAGAAAGCGATGATGTAAACCCAAAAAAAGCAAGCAGTTCCACCCAATTTTATATTGTTGAAGGGCGAACTTTTACCGATCCTGAAATGGACAAAATTGAAGAAAAATTTAAAATAAAAATCCCCGAAGATCATCGTAAAATTTATCGCACAGTTGGTGGTGCCCCTTTCCTTGATATGAATTATACGGTTTTCGGACAAGTGATGAGCGGTTTGAATGTGATTGATAAAATTGCACACATGGCAACGGATAAAAATAACAGGCCTCTGAATGATATTAAAATGAAGATTACTTTATTAAAAAAGAAGGAGTACAGGAAGTATCAATAAAAATCTTATTTTGCGAGTCAATTTTCAGAAAATAAAAATAAAACCGATGAATTTTCCCGCTGATTTAAAATATACCAAAGACCACGAATGGGTTTCTCTTGATGGCGACATTGCAACCATTGGCATCACTGATTTTGCTCAGAAAGAATTAGGCGATATCGTTTACGTGGAAATCGAAACAAAAGACAAGCACCTGGGTGCGGAAACTGTATTTGGAACCGTTGAAGCAGTGAAAACAGTTAGTGATCTTTTTTTACCGGTTTCAGGAACAGTTACAGAAGTAAATCCGGTATTGGAAAGTGAGCCGGAAAAAGTAAATACTGATCCTTATGGAGAAGGTTGGATGGTAAAAATGAAAGTAGATAATCCGGGAGATGTAAATAGTTTGCTTGACGCAGAAGCTTACCAGAAGCTGGTTTCATAGATATTTCAAAAAATGGAAAATAAAAGAATTCCTTTTAAATATTTTTTGCCAGGCATAGCCTGGTTTTTTATTGTAGCGATCTTAACATTAATGCCTGGAAGTGATGTTCCCGACGTTGGATGGCTGGATAAAATTCCTGATTTTGATAAATTAGTTCATGCAGGTTTATTTGGAGGCCTTTCTTTTTTATTCAGCCTTCCTCTTTTAAAAATGAGTTTTTCTTTTAAGCAAAAAACTTACTTAAGTATTCGCATTTCACTTGCTGTAATTGTTTGGGGGATTACCGTTGAATTTTTGCAAAAATTTTTTATTCCGGGCCGCGATTTTGATCTGCTTGATTGGGCTGCAGATGCTGCGGGAGTATTGATTTCTTTTTGGTTGTACATGAGAATTCTGAAACATTTCGCAAAGAAAAATCTACAGTAAAGAAAATTTGATTGATGATTCTAATTTCTGGAACAGTTTTTTTCTGAAGAATATCTGAACAAAAAATTCTGAATACTTAATTAACTATTCCTATTTTCACTCAAAAGTTTTTTATTATTATTCGATGCAACAATCCTTTTCCTTTTCTCAAAACGCCTGGCGCAGGCTAAAAAAAAATAAAGGCGCCATGGCAGGATTGATTGTTATTTGCATCTCGGTTTTCGTTGGAATTTTCGCTTATTATCTTGGAACTGATTCTACTCCAAATGCTGACAGGCAGGTGGTGGAGATTATGGCTTCAAAGCCGGGGTTTACTCAATTATTTATTCGTGTAAAGAAAGAAAAGCAAATTCCGAATACCGGTTTTTTTCAACGTTTGTTGTTTGGGGCAGAAGATAAATATTTGTATGTGCCGATCAATAGCTACCAGGAAAAAAATGATTCAGTTTATGTTGAAAAATTTATTGATGAAGGATTGCAGGAAAAACGAGTTTATTCGAAAAATCAACTGGCTGAAAAAAATTATATTGAAGCAAAAACGTTTTGGCTGGGAACAGATACTTTTGGAAGAGATATTTTAAGCCGTTTGCTCGTTGGGGTTCGGGTTAGTCTTGCTGTAGGATTAATAACTGTTATTATTTCTCTTTCCATTGGGGTTATATTAGGCGCCATCGCCGGATATTATGGAGGAAAAACAGATAACATGATCATGTGGTTTATTAATGTGATCTGGAGCATGCCTACTTTGCTTTTGGTTTTTGGACTTACACTTACTTTAGGAAAGGGTTTTTGGCAAATATTTATAGCTGTTGGATTAACGATGTGGGTTAGCGTTGCGCGTGTTGTGCGTGGACAGGTTTTTGCGCTTCGCGAAATGGAATACATCCAGGCTGCAAAAGCTTTGGGATTAAAAAATATTCGGATCATCATCCGGCATGTTCTTCCAAATGTTTTAGGGCCTGTGATCGTAATTGCTGCGGCAAATTTTGCAAGTGCAATAATTATTGAAGCAGGTTTGAGTTTTCTTGGAGTTGGTATTCAACCTCCAACCCCAAGCTGGGGCTTGATGATCAAAGAGAATTATAATTTTATCATTACTCATAATCCTGCTTTGGCTCTTGCGCCCGGCATCGCTATCATGATTTTAGTGCTGGCTTTTAATCTTTTGGGAAATGGATTAAGAGATGCAATGGATGTGAGAGCATCAGCTTCGTAATTTACTTATTCCTCATTTTTCGGAAAATCAAAAAATAAAAATTCTTTTTCAGCTTCATGAAAATCTTTCCAATCTTTCGTTTTTATTTTCAGCGCATATACAGCACAAGTCGGCATTTCATAAATTGGAGAACATTCAAGCGAATTGATGAATTCAGTAATTCCGGGGTTGTGGGCAAATAAAGCAACTACCTTTTCTTTCTCATTTAAATTTTCCACCGCATCATAAAAATTACGAACAGAACCTTCATATAAAAATGGGTCGAGCAATAAATCTTTTTCTTTTGCATCAAATTCTTTCATGAAGATTTTGGCAGTTTTCTTCGCTCGTTTTGCCGGACTTGAAACAAAAAGATCAATATCAATTTCTTTTTCTTTTATTCTTTTAGCCATCATTTTCGCATCAGATTTTCCCCGATGATTTAAAGCTCTTTCAGAGTCTGCAAGTGATGGATCACTCCACGAGCTTTTTGCATGGCGTATCAACAAAAGTGTTTTCATCTTATTTATTTGTTTACTGTTTCATCAAAATTAACTGATAACTTTTATTGCAAATCTGCTGCCTTTTTTTCACGAATCCTTTATTAAAATTTTTTTTCGTCCACTGCTTTTTAATTTCTGTTATCTTTAAAACTCTTTATTCACTATGTCCATAAAGGATTAATATTTTTTTATGCCTTTACTGTTTTGCATCGCCGCAATTCTTTTGCTTATTTTGTTAGTTGTTTATTTTAAGATTGACACTTTTATTTCCTTCCTGCTTGTTTCTATTGGCCTTGGCATTGCGGTTGGAATGAATATTCATCAGATTTCATCTGCAATTAACAGAGGAATTGGAAATACATTGGGACCACTGGTAATTATTCTTGGCTTTGGTGCCATGCTGGGAAAATTAGTTGCAGATAGCGGAGCGGCACAACAAATTACTGCTTCTCTTACCAGAATTTTCGGAACAAAATATATTCAATGGGGGATGGCATTGGCTGGATTAATTATTGGCATTCCCTTGTTTTACACTGCCGGTTTTATTGTAGTTGTTCCATTGATTTTCGCAATTGCAGCAACAACGAAATTACCTTTGTTATATGTCGGAATTCCAATGCTCGCGGCACTTTCAGTGGCTCATGGTTTCTTGCCTCCGCATCCTTCGCCTACTGCAATTGCAGAACAACTTCATGCAGACATGAGCAAAACTTTGATATATGGGATCATCATTGCAATTCCAACTATTTCTCTTGCCGGTCCTCTTTTTGCAAAAACTTTACGCCGATACAATCCGAAACCATCCAATAATATTTTGCAAATTGAACCAATGCCGGAAAATGAAATGCCTGGAATTGGGATCAGTTTGATTACCGCTCTGATGCCTGTTATTTTATTAGCAGTTACAGCTATCATTTTATTTTCTGTTTCAACAAAAAGCTTTTTAGGAAAAATTATGGAGTTTATTGGAGACCCCAATATTGCAATGCTTTTATCAGTTTTGATCGCTATTTATTTTTTAGGAATGAAAAGAGGGAAAAAAATTCCTTTCATTATGAAACAACTGGAAGATGCATTCAAAAGTATTTCTGTAATTCTTTTGATCATTGCCGGTTCAGGAATTTTTATGCAGGTGATGAGCGATGGCGGCGTAAGTGTTTATATTGGGCAAATCTTAAAAGATATGCAATTGTCACCGCTAATTCTTGGTTGGCTGATTGCTGCTATAATTCGCGTCTGTATTGGTTCTGCAACGGTTGCCGGATTAACAACTGTTGGAATTATGTTGCCAATTCTTGGAATGAATCAGCAAATCCATCCTGAGTTGATGGTGCTTTCTATTGGTGCCGGAAGCCTGATGTTTTCTCATGTCAATGATGGCGGATTCTGGTTGTTCAAAGAATATTTTAATCTTACGATCAAACAAACATTTTTAACATGGACGATGATGGAAACGATTGTTTCTGTTACAGGATTGGTTGGTGTGCTGATTCTTAATCACTTCGTTTGATTCAAAAATTCAGAGCGACGATTTCACTCTCTCAATTACTTCTTTCAATTTTGAAACATCTTGTCCGCCTGCGGAAGCCAAAGTTTTTTGTCCGCCGCCACCGCCTTTTATCAAGGGCGCAACTTGTTCTTTGATGATTTTTGTCGCATCCAGTTTTTTTGTTGAAACCAAATTTTCATCAATTGCTACAACCACATTTGCTTTACCTTCTACATTTGCACACAACACAATTACAAAATCTTGTAAATTTTCTTTTAATAGAGAAAATAATTTTTTCAAAGCATCAGCATTTGAAATAGAAACAATTTCGCCAATAAAATTGATGCCGTTGATCAAAATAGAATTAGCACTTATTTCTTTGCTTACTGCTGAAAGTATTTGTGATTCCAGTTGATCAATCTGTTTATTTAATTTTTCTTTTTCTGATAAAAGTGATTCAAGTGCTTTGCGTGTATCTTTTGGATTTTTCAATTGTTCTTTAATCGATTGAAATTCCTCCGATTCTTTATTAATAAAATCTTCAGCAGCTTTTCCGCTCATCGCTTCTATTCTTCTTAAACCTGCGCCAACAGCCGTTTCATTGATTATTTTAAAAAATCCTAATTCGCCCGTATTTCCAACATGAGTTCCTCCACAAAGCTCAATGGAATAGCTTGGATCCATGATTACCACACGAACTATATCACCATATTTTTCTCCAAAAAGGGCCATAGCGCCGGTTTTTAACGCTTCTTCCTTTGGCATTTGTTTTATAATAACCGGAATGTTTTCTCTTATTTTTTCATTTACGATTGATTCTACTTTTTCAATTTCTTCTTTCGTCATTTTGCTGAAATGGGAAAAATCAAAACGCAAATATTCTTCATTCACCAGGCTTCCTTTTTGCTGAACATGTGTTCCCAAAACTTTTCTTAATGCTGTATGCATCAGGTGCGTAGCGCTGTGATGAACAGCAGTTTTTCTTCTTTTTTCTAAATCAACTTTTGCGGTAACATTTGATTCAATATTTGCCGGAATTTTTTCAGTAAAATGAAGAATCAATTCATTTTCTTTTTTTGTATTTATTACAGGAATAATTTCTTCATCAAAAACTAATTCTCCTGTATCACCCACCTGGCCGCCACTTTCAGCATAAAAAGGCGTAGTATCTAAAACAATTTGAAAAAGTTCTTTTCCTTTTGTTTTTGTTTTCCGGTATTTTAAAACTCTGCTTTCGGTTTCAAAATTTTCATATCCAACAAATCCTTTTCCTTCATTTTCATTTACAACAATCCAATCTTCTGTATCAACAACAGATGCAGCGCGGCTGCGATTTTTTTGTTGTTGCATTTCTCTTTCAAAACCACTTTCATCTACTAATAATTTATTTTCTAATGCAATTAACCTGGTAAGATCTATAGGAAATCCATAAGTGTCATACAATTCAAAAGCAGTTTTTCCGTCAATATTTTTTTTATCCTTCAATAAAAGCTCTAATCTTTTTAATCCTGCATCTAATGTTCTTAAAAAATTGTTTTCTTCTTCGTGGATCACTTTTGTGACAAAATCCTTTTGCGCTTCAAGATTGGGAAATACATTTTTAAATTGAGCAGCAATGATCGGAACAAGTTTATACAGCAATGGTTCTTTTACATCCAGGTAAGAAAAATAGTAACGAACGGCTCTTCTTAAAATTCTTCGTATAACATAGCCAGCTCCCGTGTTTGAAGGCAATTGCCCGTCTGCAATTGGAAATGCGATAGCACGAATATGATCAGAAATCACACGAAAAGCAATGGCTTCTTTTGAATCAGAATAATCGTATTTTCTCCCCGAAATGTTTTCAATCGCTTCAATAGTTCCTGAAAAAATATCTGTATCGTAATTGCTTTTTTTATTTTGCAGAACACGAACCAATCTTTCAAAGCCCATTCCTGTGTCCACATGTTTTGCTGGTAGCAATTCCAGTGTTCCATCTTTTTTTCTGTTGTATTGAATGAACACAACATTCCATATTTCTATGACCTGCGGATTGTCTTTGTTGACTAAATCTTTTCCGGGAATTATTTTTTTTTCTTCTTTGCTTCTGCAATCAACATGAATTTCTGTACATGGTCCGCAAGGTCCTGTATCGCCCATTTCCCAGAAATTATCTTTTTTGTTTCCAAAAATAATTCTGTCTTCAGAAATCCAGTTCTTCCACAAATTCAATGATTCTTCATCTGGTGGTAAGCCTTCTTTTTCGTCGCCTTTAAAAACAGTAACAAACAAATCTTCAACAGGAATTTTATAAATTTTTGTAAGCAATTCCCAACTCCATTCAATCGCTTCTTTTTTAAAATAAGGCAATGGTGGTACTACAGCATTTCCAAAACTCCAATTGCCTAACATTTCAAACATCGTGTGATGATATGTATCTACTCCAACCTCTTCCAGGTCGTTGTGTTTACCACTCACACGCAAACATTTTTGTGTGTCTGCAACGCGGGAAAATGGAGGAATTTTATTTCCCAAAAAATATTCTTTAAATTGATTCATTCCGGCATTTGTAAAAAGTAATGTCGGATCATTTTTAATAACGATCGGTGCAGAAGGAACAATAACATGTTCTTTGCTTTTGAAAAAATCAAGAAAAAGCTGTCTTATTTCCGCACTTTGCATCATAGAGTTTTGTGAATTTTAAAGATCATCAAATCTGTTAAGAAGTTATCTTTGTTTAGATAAAAATATTTTGATGGCGCAAAGGTATTTGCTTTGAATGCATTTACAAACACAACTGTTTTTTAAAATCTAAAAAAAATCATGTTTTATTTTTAATCTATTAAAATATGCCACTTACACAAATAAATTTTGATTTCGAACAAGAATATCCCAAAGAAAATGAATCGAAAAAATTAGTTACTGAGCAAATAAAGCCGAAATCGACCCGCGGAAGAAAAAGTTTGAAAAACGCCGCGATGGACGTGAATATTATCAGTATTCCTGAAGATGAGATTCTGTTTCAAAAGCTTTATTATTCAATAGGAGATGTGGCTGCTATGTTTCATGAAAACACGTCCCTGATTCGTTATTGGGAAAATGAATTTCCGATCCTGAAACCCAAAAAAAATAAAAAGGGGGATCGTTTTTTCAGACCTGAAGACATTAAAAATCTGAAGATGATCTATCATTTATTGCGTGAAAGAAAATATACTATTGAAGGCGCTAAAGAGTTTATAAAAAATAATAAAGCTGCCGGGGAAAAACATGAAATGATAGAATCTCTGGAAAAAATAAAATTATTTTTAATAGAATTGAAAAGTAATCTCTAGGGACTTAAATCTTTAAAATTCCGTATTTCACAATTCATATACTTTCGGAAACCTGTGTTTTTAGTAACTTTGATGCCCTAATTTTTTAAGATGACTGATATTGCTATCTCTCCGGAAAAACTAACGTCAAAAGATTTCACAACAGACCAGGAAGTTCGTTGGTGTCCCGGTTGTGGCGATTATTCTATTTTGGCACAAGTACAAAAAGTTTTTCCAACACTGGGAATTCCAAGAGAAAATTTTGTAATTATTTCAGGAATTGGCTGCAGCAGTAGGTTTCCGTATTATATGAATGTTTATGGAATGCATAGTATTCATGGCCGTGCAACTGCAATAGCAAGCGGATTAAAAGCAAGCCGCCCTGAGCTGAGTATTTGGATTGTTACAGGCGATGGGGATTCTTTAAGTATCGGCGGCAATCACACAATTCATTTGTTGCGTAGAAATTTTGATGTAAATATTTTACTTTTTAATAATGAAATTTATGGGTTGACAAAAGGACAATATTCTCCCACCAGTGAACAAAGAAAAATCACCAAAAGTTCTCCGGCAGGAAGTATTGATCATCCTTTTAATCCTCCCGCTTTGGCGCTCGGTGCAGATGCCACTTTTGTTGCAAGAACAATGGACCGTGATCCAAAACATTTGCAGGAAATGCTTTTAAGATCAGCACATCACAAAGGCGCTTCTTTCCTGGAAATTTATCAGAATTGTAATATTTTTAATGATGGTGCTTTTGAAGTTTTTACTGATAAAAAATCAAAGCCTGAAGAAACTATATTTCTTCAACAAGGGCAGCCATTAATTTTTGGTGCGGAAAAAAATAAAGGAATTCGTTTGAACGGATTGAAACCCGAAGTGGTAGAATTAAATGGAAGTGTCAGTGAAAATGATTTGTGGATTCATGACGAAAAAGATTTTTACAAAGCGCAAATTCTTACTCGTATGTTTGATGATCCAAGACCTGAAAGCCATTTCCCAAGACCGTTTGGAGTGTTTTATGAAACTGACCGCCCTTGTTATGAAGACATCATGACACAACAAATACGCGATGCAAAATCAAAAAGTTCTGCTGACCTGGATAAATTATTAAGAGGAAGAGAAGTATGGACGATTGCGGAATAAATTAGCGGCTTAGTTTTTGTTATTCAAAAAAACAAAGGGCTTTAAAATTTTATTGCCAAGTGTTTCACGCACTATTTTTTTGTTCGAAGAGATTTTATATTTATTGATATTTACTACCTCGTAAACGGTAATAAGATTATCTGTTTTTTCAACATAGAACAAAAGTTCATGAAGAAGCTCAACTTCATGTTCAATGGATTGGGGATTTGATTTTTCTTTGAACAAGACCAAAAGATCACGATTGAATTTGTCCATTTTGATTGGTTTTAATAACCTACCATGCCGGTCTTACTTGGACATCCACATTTGCTTTTGCGTGAAGCACTGCAGCTAATTGCAAGAACAGAAAGGACTACCAGTATTATCAACAAAGTGCGGTTTAAGTTTTTCATTAAAAGATTTCGATTCAAAGTTTAATAAAACAGGATAAGTTTATATCAGATGTTATTCACAACTCATCCCGATTAAAATTGATAACAGCAAATTAAACTATTTTCACCAATAAATATTGCAAATTTTTTGAGAAAAGAAAACTTTTTTAACAAATCCACACAAAAGAATAGGATTTTAGTTGCCCCTCTCGACTGGGGTTTAGGGCATGCAACACGTTGTATTCCAATTATTAAGGAGCTACTTGATTTAAATTGTGAAGTATTGATTGCAGCCGATAAAAAAAATTTTTTATTGTTAAAAAAAGAATTCCCAAACATAGTATTTTTACCATGTAAAGGGTATGAAATTAAATACAGCTACTCCAGGAAATTTTTTTCACTTCAACTGTTTTTGCAACTACCCAAAATTATTTCTTCAATATTTCATGAAAAAAAGTGGTTGAAAAAAATTGTTCAGCTTCATTCCATAGATGCGGTTATTTCAGATAACCGCTTTGGAATGTATCATAAAAATATTCCCTCAGTTTATATTACTCATCAACTCTCCATTAAAACCGGTAATCAACTAACTGAAGTCATTGCCCGAAAAATCCACAATTATTTCATTAAAAAATATTCCACCTGCTGGGTTCCTGACGAAAAAATAAATGGCCTGGCAGGGCTACTTTCACATCCCAAAAATATTCCTCAGAATGTTTTTTATATAGGTCCTTTATCAAGATTTAAACCAATCAAAAATCCCGGTAAGATCTACGATTTATTAATAACAATTTCGGGACCAGAACCGCAGAGAGGTATTTTTGAAAATAAAATTTTAACGGAAATAAAAAATTTTTCGGGAAAAGTCTTGATGGCGAGAGGTATTCCTTCCGAAGAAAATTCGTATTCTTCTTTCAATGATTCTGTTGCCGTTATCAATCATCTTCCTGCTGATGAATTGAATAAAGTAATGGAGCAATCAAAAATTATTATCAGCAGAAGCGGCTACACAACTATAATGGATTTGGCAGCGCTTGGGAAAAATGCTATTTTAATTCCAACGCCAGGGCAAACAGAGCAGGAATATCTTGCAAAGTATCTTTTAGAAAAAAGATATTTTTTTACTGTAGAACAAAATAATTTTTCTTTACCAGAAGTGCTGGAAAAATATTCCTCATTTCCTTTTAAAAACTTTGATTTTTCTAATAAAGAATATAAAAAAACAATTCATGAATTTGTGCTGTCGTTAAAATCGCAGAATTTTGCAAATCAATAAATAATCTTGAACTCACAACTGAAAGCGCATCTGGGGCTGTTAGGAACCAATCTTTTCTTTGCAACGAATTACAGTGTCGTTAAATATTTTACTTCACATCATTATGCAGCTCCGTTTGGAATTAATATTATGCGCATTGGCGTTAGCTTAATTTTATTTTGGTTTATGTTTTTGTTCAAACCGCCTGAAAGAAAAATTGATAAAAAAGATTTCCCAGCGTTATTTATCTGTTCACTGATGGCTATTGGTCTAAACCAAATGCTTTTCATTAAAGGCCTTGCTTTTACATTTCCTATTCATGCTGCGTTACTTACATTGATCACGCCGATTCTTATCACCATTATTGCTGCAAGAGTTTTAAGAGAAAAAATTTCTTTTGCCAAAATTTTTGGCCTGCTTCTTGGCGTTTCCGGAGCAGTTTTGTTGATTCACAACAGGGAAGTAAGCCCGCCTGGTGAAAATGCAGCATTAGGTGATGTGCTTGTTGTGTTAAGTTCTGTTGCTTACACTTTTTATTTCATTCTCGTAAAACCTTTGATGGATAAATATTCGGCAATTCAGGTAATACGATGGATTTTTACTTTTGGGTTTTTTATCACATTACCTTTTTCATTAAAAGAGTTTTCAAATATTGGATGGCAGTTCTTTTCTTTTAAAGATTACTTCTTTTTATTTTTGATCATCATTCCCGGAACTTTTTTCGCTTATATTTTTAATGTTTATGGAATTCAAAAATTAAGCGCTTCAAAAGCCGGTTCATATATTTATTCTCAACCGGTGTTTGCGGTTGTAATCGCAATGATTTTTTTGAAAGAAGAATTGTCTCTTTATAAGATTATTGCTGCCGTTCTTATTTTCAGCGGTGTTTATTTGTCCAACAGAAAACCTGATCTTCAGGAAATGTAGAAGTTGTATCAAAATAAAAACATTATTTCTTTGTTGCTCATAAGTTATTCTTCTTCTGCAACATGAACGTTTCTATTGAAACTTTCTGCAAGAGAAATAAGCGTTTCGGTTCTTTCAATTCCTTTTATTTTTTGAAGATCATCATGAAGAACACGGCGTAGCTGATTAATATCTTTGCAAACAATTTCAATATACATACTGTAATTGCCGGTAGTATAATTCAAGCGGATTATTTCCGGAATTCTTTCCAGTTCTTTTGCTACAACATCATAAAGAGAGCTTTTTTCAAGAAAAATTCCTACAAAAGCAGTAATATCATAACCAAGAGCGCCAATATTTACTTTTAATTTTTTACCTTTAACAATTCCCAGTTCTTCTAATTTTTTTATACGTACGTGAATGGTTCCTCCACTAACGAAAAGCTTTTTGCCCAATTCTGCATAAGGAGTTTCGGCATTTTCCAGCATTTCCTGGATGATCTTTAAATCGAGTTTATCAATATTAAACTTAGCAGCCATAATGAATTTTATTTTAGATGAATTCTACAAATGTAATAAGTTTTTTAAATAATTTCTATATTTTTATTAAATTTATTAAAAAACTTCTCTGTAATTGCCATTCTTCTTAAATTTGCATTAGAAAAGTTCTTAAATATTGTGGGGTGATGAAATTTTTGGCAGACATGCCCTCTTGTCTCGGGGGTGAGGATCACAGGATAAACATAGCATAGAGCCGTTTTGATAGTAATATCGGAGCGACCAGGGTCGACCACTGAAACTTTGTGCTATGGCTAACTGCCTCGTGAAGGTTCGAGCCCTTCCCCTACAGCTTTTAAAACCTTTGTAATTTTTTGCAAAGGTTTTTTTTATTTCCGCTATTCGTTAAATTTTTTAAAAGAAGATTTTTCATTCAAAGTATCTTTGCAGCCTTTATTTTTTTCTGGCGAAGCAATTATTTTTGTCAGTTTTTAAAACCTATTAATGTTCAGCATCATTGCCGGAAGTATTATTTTAAGCCTTCTTCATGCCACAATTCCCAATCATTGGCTTCCGGTTATAGCTATCGGCAAAAAAGAAAAATGGTCTGTGCATGAAGTTACCAGGGTAACATTTATATCTGCCGTTGCTCATGGATTGAGTACGGTTATTATTGGATTTGTTCTTGCTTTTCTGGGTGCACAAATTGCAGATAACATTGAATATTTCAGCAGATTTATTGCGCCGGTTATTTTGATTCTATTGGGTGTTATATTTATTTATCGTCATCATAATCACCGGCATTTTCACCTGGATGAAAATATCAAAAAGAATCATTCTAAAAAGAAAATTATTATTGCTTTAGTGCTTGCCATGTTTTTATCGCCATGCATGGAAATTGAAGCATATTTTCTATTAGCCGGCGCACAGGCGGGATGGCTTATTTGGTTTATTGCTGCTTTGTATTTAATTATTACAACAATTGGAATGGTATTACTTGTTCGCTTTGCATATCTTGGTGTTTTAAAACTTAACTGGCATTCTTTAGAACATAATGCAGGAATTATAACCGGAATAACTTTAGTGGCAACAGGTATTCTGGCATTTTTTATTCATTAAAAATTATTGATAAAATTTAAAAGAAATATGCTGCGGATTCTTCGATTTCATTTCTTTGCATTTTTAACTTTTTACCGCTTAAGTTTGCATCTATTTTTTTAAAATGAAAGTTACCGATCACATAAAAGAGTCAAAAGGAACTGCTATTTCTTTTGAAATTCTTCCACCATTAAAAGGCAAGACAATTGAATCTATTTATAATCATCTCGATCCTTTGATGGAATTTAAACCTGCATTTATCAACGTTACCTATCATCGCAGCGAACAGGTTTTCAAAAAGAAAGCCGATGGCACTTTTGAAAAAGTTGAAGTACGCAAACGGCCTGGAACCGTTGGTATTTGCGCCGCTATTATGAATCATTATAAAATTGATGCTGTTCCACATTTGATCTGCGGAGGATTTAATTTGCAGGAAACTGAAAACGCTTTGATTGATCTTGCTTTTTTAGGAATAGATAATATTTTGCTTTTGCGCGGTGACGCAGCTAAGAATGAAACAGTTTTTGAGCCTGAAGAAAGTGGTCATAAATATGCCATTGATCTTGTAAAGCAGGCCGTGAATTTAAATAATGGAATTTATCTTGAAGATGATATTCGTGATGGAAACAAGACGAAATTTTGCATTGGTGTTGCAGGTTATCCTGAGAAACATTTCGAAGCGCCCAATCTGCAAAGTGATTTACGATATTTAAGAATGAAGGTGGATGCAGGCGCTGATTACATTACAACCCAAATGTTTTTTGATAATAAAAAATATTTTGAATTTGTAGAAAATTGTAGAAATATTGGAATAGAAATTCCTGTTATCCCCGGATTAAAGCCAATTACTTCTAAAAAACAGCTTACTGTTTTGCCACGAACTTTTCATGTAGATATTCCAACAGAATTAAGCAATGAAATTATGAAATGCAAAACAGATGCAGAAGTTGAAATTGTTGGAACAGAATGGCTGATTGCACAATCAAAAGAGCTTAAAAAAGCCGGAGTTCCTGTCTTGCATTATTATACTTTGGGAAAGCCGGATGTAGTTGCGAATGTGGCAAAGGAAATCGTATAATTTTTTTATAGAACTTTTTATATAAAAAACAGAGGCTGTCAACTTTACGCTGACAGCCTTTTCTGTTTTTGCTCAAAGAACTTTATTTATGAGTAAGAGGAATTCCGACAGAGATGCTTACAGTGCGATATTTATCTTTATCATTCGCGTTGTTATTGGTTTGCGTTGAATTTATTTTGGCTAATCCTAACCCATAATTTGCTTTTAATAAAATTCTTCCAAGGTCAAAGCCTGCACCTACATTTACACCGTAATCAAATCTTTTCAACTTTGAATATGCCTGATCATTTTCTGTTGGATCAGTGCTTGTAAATTGAATGTTTTTATCTGAATGAATTGTAGCTCCTGCCAGTTGTCCATCTAATTTTGTTTTTCCGGCAATTCCCATTGCAACATATGGACCTGCATTTACAAAAATATTTGACTTGCTATTTGCAAGTGGTAAACGGACAATTAAGTTAACAGGAAGTTCAAGATAAAGAGGATTAAAAGTCACTTTATAAAAGGTATTTCCAGATCCGCTTTCAGATTTGGATCCTCTTCCATCCAATAACAGCCCGGTTTCCAGCGCGATAGCCTCTGATGCATTGGAACGACCCATGATTCCTGCGTTGAATGAGGTAAGCATATTGTTTTTTTCAGTAGAACCTGAATTGGAAGTTGAAATGTTAGCGAGATTGACACCTCCCTGGATATATACTTTTTGAGATTTCGCATTTGTGAAGAGAGCTACACAAAGTGCTGCTGCAAATAATTTTTTCATTACGTAGTTTTTAGTTTAAAGAGTTAGGAATTTCAGAGTGCAAATTTTTCAAAAAGTTTGCCAACAGCTGTAAAACTAAAAATCAATTCTATAAAGTTTTGCTAAAAGAAATTTTTTTTTAGATAAGGCTAAATAAAAAATTCATTGATCATTGCTTCAATAATGATTGAAAAACTTTTTCATTCACTTTTACCGGATACTTTTTCTTCAACTGATCTACCCATTTTTCTTCCAGGTAATTTTGATAATCATTAATTATCAATCCACGCGCATCTTCATAGCTACGTGGCTGGTGGGAAGGATATACTTTTAATATTTTTGTGAACACTGCTGTTCCATCATTTTTGTTTATAACAGGCATTGTTATTAATCCGTCTGTAAAATTGGTCCGGTCAACAACAGGAATTTGCCCAAGCTCGAATCTTCCTGAATCCGCCTGAATATGAGACGCATCTTCATTTATAATTTCTTTCCAGGTTTTTCCTTTTTTCAATTTTTTGATAGCGTTATCAGCAACGTTTTTATCAGAACATGAAAATATAACCGCTTCTGCACTCGCATTCCAAAAATATTTTTCTTTATGCTGATCATAATAATTTTTTAATCCTGAAGAATCGGCAGATGCTTTGTTCCACACTTTCGTTTGCATAATTTCAAATAGCATATTTCCTTCTTCAAATTCATCGATCTGGGCTTTGAAGGCCGGGTCAAAATGTTCTAATCGTGAAGCATAATTGGAAACAGAAGAAGCATTTACAAACGCAGGAAATAACTGCTGATAAGACTGATGCATATTTTCCGGAATAATTTTATTTGAATTTCTTACATAAACAATCCAATCATTCACTTTCACTTTTGCATTATTGTTATAAGAAAATAATGTCGTGTTATCATTTACATTTCCAATCCTAACATTTTTATTATTGATCAAAGCGCTATCGGTAACCTGCCATAAATTTTGTTGATTTACATTGGTTTTTTTATATCCGATTTTTGGTAAAATCTCTTCAATAAATTTTTCTTTTGCAGTTTCAATACGGCTGTCATTTAAAACCTGCATTTTTAAATTATACAAATAGCTGTTGTCATTTTTAGTAGAAGGAACGGGGGTTGCAGCAATGCGTTTCAGAATGTGATATCCGAATTTTGTTTCAAAAGGTTCTGAAATTTCTCCGTCTTTATCAAGAGCAAAAGCATGATTTTCAAAAGCAGAATCATATTTAGCTGTTCCGAATTCAGGAATTATTCCTCCATTCATATATGTTGTTCTGTCATCGCTAAATTGTTTTGCAAGTGATGAAAAATCACTTCCTTTTTCTAAAAGATTGTAAACTGAATCTGCCAGTTTTTTTGCTCTTACTTTTTGTACATTATCTCCTTCAGGATAAGCAAATAGAATCTGAGCAACAGTAATTTTTCCAACAGCAGGCCTCTCATTCAGGTCTTTGAAAATGTACCAGCCATTTTTTGAATGATATGGAACACTTACCTGGCCTGGCTTTAAATGATAAACGATATTTTCAAAATCGTAAGGCAAAGAAAAAACCGTTATAAATCCCAGGTCGCCTTTATTAATTTTTACATCATTGTTTTGCAAATCCAACACCTCTTTATCCGATTGATTTGCCTTCAATTTTTCTGCAACTTCTTTTGCAGTTTTCATTGCTTTTAAAGAATCAGTGGCACTAACAAAGTAATAAAGGACATGAACATCTTTCTGGCTTCTTTCAAAAGCTTCATCAACTAATCTGTTTACCTCTTCCTCATCCTGCAGATAACTGTTTTCAACCTGGCTTCTAAAATTTTGAAGATCTGCCTGTAGCGAAGGAAGTGTATCCATCTGAATATCTTTTGCAGCCTGAACTTTTAATTTAAACTTTATGTAGAGGTCAAGATAGTTGCGAAGAGCAGAGGCACTGTCTGAAGCTGCTGTTCTATTTTTATTATAAGCATTTAAAAATTCTTTGACACCCACAGAATGATTTCCATAAGTGAAAAGAGTTTGGCTATAAGAAATAAAAGCAAAAGAAATAAACACAAATCCCAGAAACAGTTTTTTCATCAGAATATAATTTAAAGGAATTTCTTTGTTTACTGTAAAAATTAAAAGCTGTTATCGAACTGCTTTGTCTGATTGATTTTTAATTTTTACATCCAGCAAATCATCCATTTGTTCCATTGTTAGTTTTTTCGCAATAATTTTTTTGTCCTTATCCAAAAGATAGAGAGTTGGAGTTTGGATTACATCATATAGTTGTTTGTAGGAAGGCCTTTTAGCATCTTCTGTAATTTTTCTTTGCCCTTCTGTTTCATACACATTGATCCAGTTATTCATTTTATGCTCTTTCATAAAATCTTTCCATTCCTTAAAATTCTTTGTCTCTGTCAACACTCCATACATTTTCACATTTTCCTTTTTCCATTTGGCATTGTAAATCGAATCAAGTCTTGGAACCTGTGTTCTGCAATGCCCACAGGTTGGATCCCAAAAACAAACAACAATATAATCGGCTTTTACATTATACAAAGATTTATTCACTCCGTTTGAATCAACCATTTGAAGATCGGCCGCCTGCTCACCAATTAAATTTGACATCAGCATATACGCTCTGTCAGAGATAGTTTTCATTTGCTTTTCGTTCAGCCAGCTGGAAACTCCTTTCGAATGATATTTTTCAAACAAATGAACAAACACTGCATCTTGTCCCATATATTTCGGATAGATGTATTCATCTGTCAGCCAGTTCAACAAAAACTTATACATTTCAGGAGACGATCTTGCCAAAAGCAATAAATAATCTGATTCTTTAATGATAGAATCAGGAACAGGCGAAACAATATTTCTAAAATATTGTTCAACTTTTGGAAGAAAGAATGGAGTGCGAATGATACGGTCATCCATAAACGTAATTCCATCCCAGTAATGTTTTTTATAATACTGATAATTTTCCAGCGAATCCTCATGGGTTTTTGGATTTGTAATTAGAATCTTTGGATCTTTCATACTTGTAAGAAGCGCTGCCAACATAGATTCCGAGTGATCCTGAACGAGCTTTTCACGATAATGATTTAATTCATCATTTAATTCTTTATACTTTTTTTCGTGATCCGCACTGTCTTCTTTCGTTGTTGAATTTTTATAATCCTGTAGTTCTTTGTTCAAATATTTTCCTTTCTCATTCACATACTTTTGATATTCCTGGAAGAGAACATTTGCTTCAGAACCTGTTACAACAGTCTTGTCGATGAGATCAGTAGTATCTGCTTTGATAACAATTGTTTGCCCTTTATCAACTAAAAAATCATACAATTTATTTTTTCCGGGAAATACAATTGAATAAACACCGGGAAGTAATTTTTCTTTTCCCTGGAACACAGCAACTCCTTTTGAATTGATCAATGCAGAATCCTGGATATTCATGTTTTTACCATAATAATAGGTAAGATAGCTAAGACCGCTTTTGTACTGTGGAGCTTCTAATGTAACCCTGTAACCTTGCGCATTTGAAAATGAAAATGCAAAAGAGAAAAATAAAAAAGAATAAACTGATTTCATTTTGATAAGCATAAAAAACAAAAATATTCAATTTGAAGCGGAAACAAAGATTGCAAAAAATAGTTAACATTTTTATTAATGGCAGCTTCAATTTCTTTTGTAAAATGATAAACGAAAAATGAATTACTTTATTCTAAAAATTCAGATTTATTTATCAAGTGGTTGGTTGTGGTTGCTTTATTTTTGCAGCCGTGAAAAGAAAAAAGCTCGTATTAGAAAATGTTCCGGTTTCCGGCTATGCCGCCGGGGGAAAGGCCATTGCAAGAATAGAAGGAAAGGTGATATTTATTGAAGGTGCGGTTCCGGGCGATATCGCAGATGTATTTATAACAAAAAATAAAAAAGATTGGGCCGAAGGAAAAGCAATTAAAATAAAAGAGCCGGCAAAAGAAAGAGTGAATCCTTTTTGTATTCACTTTGGGATTTGCGGGGGATGCAAATGGCAGATGCTTCCTTATAAAAAGCAATTAGAATACAAAGAGCAGGAAGTAAAAGATGCTATCAAAAGGATTGGGAAAATAGATGCTTCCGTTTTGCCGGTCATTGGTTCTGAGAACATGATTCATTACAGGAACAAAATCGAATTTACTTTCAGTAATAAAAAATATTTAACCCCCGATGAATTCGGGGATTTGGGAGAAGACGCCTGGCCTGGCGGAGCACTTGGATTTCATGTTCCGAAACTATACGATAAAATCATCGACATTAAAGAATGTTTTTTGATGGACGATGTGAATAATCAGATCAGAAACACTTTGCGCGAATATTCTCAAAAAAATAATCTTAGTTATTACGATCATAAAGAACATCATGGTTTTTTAAGAAATGTGGTTCTCAGAAATTGTACGACCGGCGAATTGATGGTGAATCTTTTTTTGGGAAATGATGATAAAAAAGAAATTGAAAAGATCTGTAATCATTTATTAGAAAAAGTTCCTTCAATTACAACTTTGCTTTACACGATTAATCAGAAATGGAATGACAGCATGGAAAACCTTGAACCAAAAACATTTTCAGGAAAAGGTTTTGTAATTGAAAAATTAGAAGGTTTTAATTTTAAAATTTCTCCAAAATCTTTTTTTCAAACCAATACAAAACAGGCAGAAGCTTTATACAATGTTGTAAAAGATTTTGCTGCGCTCAAAGGAACGGAAACCGTTTATGATTTGTATTGTGGCACCGGAAGCATTGGAATTTTTTTGAGCGGCAAAGCAAAAAAAATAATTGGTGTAGACGTAATTGAAGATGCGATCAACGACGCAAAAGAAAATGCCGCGCTGAATCAATTGCAGAGCACTACTTTTTTTTCCGGCGATGTAATTGAAATTTGTAATGACGATTTTTTTGCTTTGCATGGCAAGGCTGATGTGGTCATTGTAGATCCGCCACGGGCAGGACTTCATCAAAAACTGATCAGTAAATTATTGGAAATTTCTTCTCCTAAAATTGTTTATGTAAGTTGTAATGTTGCTACGCAGGCGCGTGATCTGCAATTGCTGAATGAAAAATATATTGTTGAAAAAATTCAACCGGTCGACATGTTTCCTCATACGCATCACATCGAATCAGTGGCGTTGTTGTCTTTAAGAGAATAAATCATTTTTTTTTTTCTTCTTCTTTTAAATCCAGAATCAAATTGGCAATCAGTGCTGTCCATCCTGTTTGATGACTGGCGCCTAATCCGCGAAGCGTATCGCCGTGAAAGTATTCATGAAATAAAAGGAGATCTTTATTCTCTTCTTTTTTATAAAACCAGTTGTAAAATCCATGGGTAAGCCTCTCGTTCTGATCATTTTTTTCAAAAATGTGAAGTAATCTACGCGTTATTTCTCCACCTACTTCTGAAAGATTTAAATATTTTCCTGAACCTTTTGGACACTCTACTTTTAGATCATCTTCAAAAAAGTATCCGAAGGTTTTAAAAGCATTAATGAATAGATAATTTACGGGCATCCAAACCGGACCGCGCCAGTTTGAATTTCCACCAAACATATCTGTTGTAGAATCTGCCGGTTCATATTCAATGGAATAATTTTCTCCACCAAAATTTAATGTATAAGGATTGTTCTGATAAAACTTTGACAATGCCCTGATTCCTCCCTCTGATAAAAACTCTGATTCATCCAAAAGCTTATCCAATAAGTCTTTCAGCCTTTCTTTATCAACGAGAGAAAACAAATTACACTCGAAATTTTTATTTTCCTGGCTCGGCATGTACAAATTATTTACCTGCCGGTAATGCTGAAACCATTGCATTCTTTTTGCAAAGTCCTGCAGCTGGTCAAATACTTCTTTTTCAATTACCGTTACTGCAAACAAAGGTGACAAACCAACCAGCGATCGTACTCTCAACGGAAAAGAATTAGACTCTTTATTTAAAGACAAAACATCATAAAAAAATTTGTCCTTTTCATCCCATAGACCCAATTGATTCAATGCTTCCGCAATGATTACAAAATGTTCATAAAACTTCGTTGCTGTTTGTTCAAATGAAATGTCATGCATCGCAATTTCAAGAGCGATGTTCATCATATCGAGCGCATACATTCCCATCCAGCTTGTTCCGTCTGTTTGTTCCAAAATGGTATTCCCGGGCAGGACCATGCTCCGGTTAAACAGGCCGATATTATCCAATCCAAGAAACCCGCCTTCAAAAATATTATTTCCGTTTTCATCTTTCCGGTTGGTCCACCAGGTAAAATTTATAATCAGTTTTTGAAAAATAGTTTTCAGGAAAATAACGTCATTTCTTCCATGCAATTTGGCCTCAGTTTTATAAACCTGCAAAGCCGCAAACGCCTGAACCGGCGGATTGACATCACTGAAGTTCCACTCGTAAGCCGGCAACTGGCCTTGTGGATTCATATACCATTCACGCATCAGCAACATCAGTTGATGCTTGGCAAATACAGGATCGATAACAGCCATGGTAATACAATGAAAAGCCATATCCCACGCTGCATACCAGGGATATTCCCAGTTATCAGGCATTGATAAAATATCCTGGTTTTTCAGGTATTTCCAAAGATGATTGCGGCCGTTTTTCCGCTCTTCTGTATCGGGTGTTATTCCGTCGCTGGTACTGATCCATGTTTCCAGGTCATAATGATAATATTGCTTACTCCAAAGCAATCCTGCAAATGCCTGACGCTGAATATTTTTCTGATCATCAGTGCAGGACGCCGGATGAATATTTTCATAAAAAACATCAGCTTCTTTTTTTCTTTGAGCAAAAATTTCTTCAAAGCCTTTAGGAAAAAAATCATCGATTTTGTCGTTGCAGAGACGCAAATAAATTATTTTCGATTGCTTCGCTTCGATTTCAAAGCGATAAACAGGAGAACATTTTGTTCCTTCTTTTTTATCTTTTAATTTTTCCAGGTTGCTACCATTAATGATCGCTTCATGGAACGCATCTTTCACAAATTCAGTTTTATTCGGAGTATTAAAAAGCCTCTCAAAATTTGTTTCATTTTCTGTGAAAAGTACTTCATCCGTTTTTTCAAAATACAAATAATAAGCTCCAAGTTTCTGATGGACGGCATTTATACATTGATCCGATAAAAAGCTGATGGATGGCTTGTGCTCGACACCTTCATATTGCCAGCTGTTGTAAAACCAAAGTGTCGGCAAAAGGGTGATCGGAGCTTTTTCAGCCGAGCGGTTCACCACTTCGATTTTAATAAAAATATCTTCACTATTTACTTTTGCATACTCTACATAAATATCAAAATATCTATCCTCATTAAAAATTCCGGTATCTAGAAGTTCATACTCTGTTTCAAACTTTCCACGCTTTGCATTTTCATTTAAAAGATCGTCATAAGGGTAAGCTTGCTGAGGATATTTGTATAAAAATTTCATGTAGTAATGTGTAGGTATATTATCCAGATAATAATAAAGCTCCTTTACATCTTCTCCATGATTCCCCTGCCTGTTTGACAAACCAAACATTCTTTCTTTTAAAATCGGATCTTGTCCATTCCATAAAGAAAGCGCAAAACACATCTGTTGGTTAATGTCAGAAATTCCTCCCAACCCATCTTCTCCCCAGCGATAAACACGGCTTCGCGCATGATCATGAGGAAAATAATTCCAGGCATCGCCATTCTCACTGTAATCTTCACGAACAGTTCCCCATTGCCTTTGAGAGAGATACGGTCCCCACTTTTCTAATGGAACCGGTTTCCCTGCATTTTCTTCTAATCTTTCTAATTCCGCATTTTCGCTTTTGGCCATTTTTAAAAATAAGATTTGTGATTATTTGTTGCTTTAGTGTAAGAGAAACCTTACCCATTGGTTGAAAACCCCGGATAAAGCAGCATTCCGCCATCAGCAAAAATAGTGGTGCCAACGAGATAATCTGAGTCGTCGCTGGCCAGCCAAACTGCTACTTTCCCAACATCTTCCGGCACGCCGACTCTATTGTAAGGGATGAGTGTTAATAATCTTTTCAGCGCTTCAGGTGTGCTCCAGGCATCTGTATTGATATGTGTTTCAATAGCACCCGGACCAATGGCATTTACGCGAATTTTTTTGGGAGCCAGCTCCTGCGCCATGCTTTTCATCATCATTTCAATTCCTCCTTTGCTCGATGCATAATTTACATGTCGGGCCCATGGAATTACCTGGTGAACGCTGCTCATGCAAATTATTTTTCCTGCTGCACAACTTCTCTCGGGAACAACGCCACGACGCAAAAACTCTTTCACGGCTTCGCGGGCACAGAGAAACTGGCCTGTAAGATTTACATTAAGAACCAATTGCCAGTCAGCAAGGCTCATACTTTCCAATGGCGAATCTTTTTGAATGCCGGCATTATTCACCAAAATATCAATCGTCCCAAATTTTTCGATCATTTGCTTAAACATGGCCTGAACTTCATCTTCCTTACTTACATCCGCTTTCAGAGCAATGGCTTTTCCACCATTATCTTCAATTTTTTTTACTACTGCATCTGCAGCTTCCGGATGAGTGACATAATTAACCACTACGTTAGCGCCATCATTTGCCAAAGCAATGGCACAAGCCTCACCAATGCCGCTGTTCGCGCCAGTTACCAAAGCGCTTTGACCTTTTAATTTAGGATTTGGGTTCATGAAAAAGATAATTTTTAAGATTAAAAAAATGAGCAAAAAAATCAACAACATTTTTCTCTGTTAGCCATTCAATAATTTTTGGTTTTTAGCGTTTTATCTGTTGTGTCTTTTCTTTTCAATTAAAAAACAGCGCCTGTGAAAAATTTATTACTCTTATTTTTCTTTGCTCTTTCTTACAATTCTTACGCACAAGTAAATTCCGTGATGCCTGCTGAAGCAACTTCTTTCTATAACAGTGCAATGCAAAAAATAAAGCCGGAATTAAAAGCTACCATCGAAAAAAATGCCAATAAATTGAAAGGAAGAATCGTAAACATCGACAGCCTTTCCGCTGAATTGCGTAAAGATAGCTTCTTAAAAAATAGCAATCAGGATGATTTGCATGCAATTGTCATTTTGATAATGGTTCAGATTTCGAGAAATGCAGACGCGGATTTAAAAAATCTTGTCATTCATATGCATAAAAAAAATGATCAGGCTCCAAAGACAAATTCGACGGTTAATGAAAGTTCCGGCAACATGGTAGAAAGTATTCTGGCAAATAAAAGACTGATCGCAGAAAATGTTTCTTCAGTGATGGAAAAACTTCCGGCCACACCGGAAACATTAATAGATCAATTAAAATAATCGGGAAGGCAACAAGATCTTAAAAGAGCAAGGTGCACTTTCAAATTGATTCAGTAAAAAAATGGCCAAGTCAGCAGTGAATGTCATGCTAATTTTACCTAAGTAACTGATTTTCATCTGCTATTTCCTTATTTTTACACATATTTTTATATTTCTTTAGGGAAAACGGACGAATAGTTTTATATTTTTGCACACATGGTTAAAAATACCTCTTCTAAAATCCTGCTATCATTTTTATTACTGCTTTTCATTTCACCTGTTGTAAAAAGCCAGGAAATAGACAGCACTATGCCCCAAAAAAAAGATACGGTTTACCTGAAGCCGGAAGACACCATCTTTTTAAAACCAGTTGATACCACCCTGCGGATCAAGAATTTTAGTCCATATTTTACGCTTCATGTAGATTCTACATTGGATTATCATTTTGAGATCAATAAAAATCCTGACGATTATTACTGGTATTTAAAAAATTCGCCGGTGGGTTTAAAAATCAATAAAGACAATGGGGTTCTGCACTTTAAAGCAGAGAAATCTTATTTTCTTTCAGGAAAATTAAAATACGATAACGAATATAAAGTCAAGCTGGGTGTCCAGAATCTCAATGATGCCAATGATAAAGTAGATACCACTTTTACGATTTTATTTTATAACACTGACATTGTTCCTTCTAAGATAAAACCGACGGTTAGCAATGATCTTACAATAGATGAAGGCGACACTTTAAGTTTTAAATTACAATGTGAAGAAGGAAGTTTTCCGTTAGAATCAATCACCTATTTCTCCAATTATCCAATTCGCTCATTAACTGCGATTTCTCAATGCGGTGATCAGTTTACCTGGGTAGCCCCCTATGATTTCATTAAAGATGATGAGAATGTGAAACAGAAAACCCTCATTCTGAAATTTGTCGGAGTTGATAAATTTTTTAACCGCGATACTGCTATTGTAAGCGTCAAAATAAATCAAAGTATTAATTATCCGCGCAGGCTTATGGAATACGAAAAACTCTACAGCAGTATTCAAACGTATATCACACAGCTGAAAAGCACTTTTTTTAACCTGGATAAAAAAATAAAAAGCACAAAAAGTACTCGCACTACTTTTGATCTTACCTCTGCCACAACTGCGCTGGGCGGAACTGTATTTTCTTCTCTACCTGATAAAGACCTTCAAACAACCGGAAAGATTTTGCCAAGTGTGGGAGTTGCTCTTGTGCCGGTAAAAGAAGCAGTGGCGCCAAATAAAAATGATGAAATGAATTCAGCATCATTGGTTAGAAATGATATCAAAAGGCTTCAATATTTACTTACAGACAATATTTTAATTGGAGATAAAGATCCTGATATCATTAAGAAGACTCAAAAGCTTAAAGACGAATTGCAACAGGTACAACTTCAGCTGATTGATGTTCCGATTGTTGATGATAATACGAATCAGAAAGAACTGGACGAATATTTTAATAATCCGAAAGTTGCAAAAAAATACAGGTTGAAAAGCAAGTAGTTTTTAAATCAACCCATAAATCGATTCTTATTCCAGGTTTAAGGAACAGGATCATGCCCATGTCCGCCCCATGGATGGCATCTCGCGATTCTTTTAATAGTAAGCCATCCGCCTTTTACCGGTCCATATTTTTTTATTGCTTCAATCCCGTATTGAGAGCAGGTAGGAGTATATCTGCATGTTGGTCCCATCCACGGAGAAATGATCAGTTGATAGATTTTTATTAAGCCGATGAAAGGGAGCGATATGATTTGTTTTGCCAGTTTCATAAAATTTATAAAGATCTTTCTCTTGATATATCCGCTATCAAAATTGCTGCCATCGCAAGCGCAGCATCTTTCAACAATGTAGTGACAAACAGCATTTTTATTGGCAAATCGCGGGCATGAACTATTCCGGGAAGATCAACAGAAAAAACGATGATTAAAAGTAAAACTGACAAAAGATAACCCGCAATTTTTGCGTAACGGTCAAGAATAAATGCTACAGCCGACAGCAAAAATCCGGCGCCGGAAATGTATACCATCACTTTAGAGGCGGGAAGAAATGAAGGAACATTCACTGCCATATCTTTTGCATGCAAAATATTATTAGCGCCGAAAAAGCCGATGATAAGGGCAAAAATAATGATGGCAATTCTTGTGGAAATAAGATTTTTCATCCTGGTTTATTTTGATAAAATTAAATCGTTGTCAATAAATTAGAAAAGTATTTAAGAAACTCTTCAAATTCCGCCACTGTTTTTCCGGGAAAGGATGGTCATTTATGTGCAAAAAAACGCAGCAGAATTAAATATCAAAAATGAAAGTGAAAATAAGCAAAATTTGTTCCCTTACTCTTTTATATCATCAACCAAACCCCTTATCTTTGCGCAAAATTTAGACGAAGTATGGGTCGCACAAGCATCAAATCTTTATTGGTAGCGGTTTTCAGCGTTTTTTTACTGTCAATTTCGCCTGCCGCATTTTCACAGGAAAATGCCACTGATCATAAAAAATCAGAAGAAAAATTTGATCCTACCACTGCTATTCTCAACCACGTGCAGGACGCTTATGAATTTCACTTTTTTACTATCGGAGATTTTCATGCTTCCATTTACCTTCCTGTCATTTTATATTCTCCCGGAAAAGGACTTTCTGTTTTTTCTTCAAAAAGATTTGGCCCTGAGCACGATAAAGAATATGATGGCTATCGCATGAAGGATGAAAAAACAATTGTTTCAGTTGACCCGAATGTAAAAGTGTATGACTTTTCTCTTACAAGAAATGTAGTGCAAACCTTACTGGCGCTGGCTTTGTTCACTATTTTAATGATCAGGATTGCTAACAGGTACAAGAAAGGAGAAGGTGTGGCTTCAGCTCCTTCAGGCGCACAAAGTTTTATGGAGCCGATCATTATATTTATCAGAGAAGAAGTGGCTAAAGTAAATTTAGGATCAAGATGGGAAAGATATATGCCTTATTTGCTTACCGTATTTTTCTTTATTCTGATCAATGCGCTTTTTGGAATGATTCCGGGCGCTGCGAATGTTGCAGGTAATATAGCCTTTACTTTAATTCTTGGTTTGATATCGCTTGTAGTGATTCTTGGGAGCACTACCAGTCATTTCTGGAAACACGTTTTGTGGCCTCCGGATGTGCCTTTTTTAGTAAAAGTAATTTTGGTTCCGGTAGAGCTTTTTGGAGTTTTTGTCATTAAGCCCGGCGCTTTGATCATACGTCTTTTTGCCAACATGGTTGCAGGACACATCGTGATCCTGGCTTTTATTTCCCTGATATTTATTTTTGGAGCTATGAGTACTGTAGCAGGATGGGGCTTTTCGCCATTTTCAGTCATTTTCGTAGTATTTGATTACTTTATTGAAATATTAGTAGCCTTTATTCAGGCGTTTATTTTCACAGCTCTTACCGCCATTTTTATTGGCCAGGGTTTTGAAGGAAGCGACCATGATGTACCAGGAAACGATCACGCATTTATTTAAATTTTTTATTCATACAAAAACCCAGAATTATGTCACTAATGACCTTGTTATTTGAAGCTGGATTCTCGCACATGGGTGGAGCTATCGGCGCTGGTTTGGCTGCTATCGGAGCAGGTATCGGTATTGGCCAGATAGGTAAAGGAGCAGTTGAAGGAATTGCCCGCCAACCTGAAGCAGCTAATGAAATCCGCGCTAACATGATCCTTGCCGCCGCTCTTGTAGAAGGGGTTGCCCTTTTTGCGGTTATCGCAGGATTATTGGCTGTTTTGAAAACTGCCACCGGCGCTTAGCATCTTACTGCATCCAAAGCACAGGGCGGAGGATGCAGTATTTTTAATTTTCACATTTTCACATTTTCACATTTTCACATTTTCAAATTAATATATGGAATTATTACTTCCTAAACTCGGCTTGATTCTTTGGACACTCATCGCATTTGGTATCGTGTTTTTTATACTTGCCAAATATGCCTGGAAACCGATTTTAAAATCATTGGACCAAAGAGAAAAAAATATTTCTGACTCTATTCTTTCTGCAGAAAATGTAAAGAAAGAAATGGCTGCTCTTAAAAGTGAAAACGAAGCATTACTCGCAAAGGCTCGTGAAGAAAGATCACAAATGCTCAGAGAAGCCAAAGAAACAAGAGATAAAATTATTGCGGAAGCCAAAGAACAGGCGAGAAAAGAAACCAATAAAATTGTTGCTGACGCACAAGGCGTTATCAATCAGCAAAAAATGGCTGCCATAACTGACCTGAAAAACCAGGTGGGAAATTTAGTACTTGAAGTAAGCGAAAAAGTATTGCGCCGTGAACTAACGGATAAATCAGAGCAGGAAAAATATATTCAGGAACTTACTCAAAATGTTGAGTTGAATTAATAAAGATTTTATGAACAATCCACGTTTAGCCGGGCGGTACGCGAAAAGTTTGATAGATATTGCAACTGATTTGAAACAGCTTGACCCAGTTCATAATGATATTTTATTGCTCAAATCAATAGCAGATAGCAGCCGCGACTTTGTATTGATGTTGAACAGTCCTATCATCAATCCGGATAAAAAATACAAGATCATCAGCGCTATTACAGCCGGAAAAATTTCAAAGATCACTGATACTTTTTTGAAATTGATCTGTAACAAAAGCCGTGAAGCCAATTTACCAGGCGTTATTACTTCTTTTATTGAACAATATAATGTAATCATTGGTTTGCATAATGCAAAACTGACAACTGCTACTCCTATCAGCCAGGAACTTGTAAATACCTTTATCTCAAAGATCAAAGCTTCCACTTCTTATGATAATGTGCATCTGGAAACAGTGGTGGATGATAAAATAATCGGAGGTTTTATTTTGCAAATGGAAGGAAAACTAATAGACAACAGCATTCTGAGAAGCTTGCACGATGTAAAAAAGCAATTTGCCAACAACGATTATCTTCACAAACTAAGATAAAGAAAATCCGCTAAAATAAAAACCTGGTAAATGCCAGGTTTTTTATTTTAGTAAACAAGTTAATATTGCTGATTTTTGTTTCTGATTTATTCATCATCTCCGCCACCTTCTTTGTTGTAAGCTTTGATGAATAAGGCTCCAAGATTTTTCTGAGGAGGAATATAATCTTCAAATGTTTCTCTTATTTCCCGCGGAGCTTTGTCAAACTGTGTTTGAAGATTATTCCACATCTGGCGCCAATCTATGTTCTTGCCTTCACGAAGTGTATTATCAAGAGCATCGATGATCGGTTTATTTACATTCATCGCACCGGTTTGTTTGGTGGAAATAATATGTGCTTCGGGAGCATATTTTAAAATCGTTTTTAAATTCTGGTAACCCCCGCAGGAGCCAAGCATGATGATCTTTGCACTTTCAGGAAGCTGCTGAATCGTATAAGGCAAATGATAACTGTGGCCACGATGTATCACTATTGTAGGTTTTAGCCCTTTTGAATCAAGATAATTGACCAGGTCTTCCTGCGCTTTTGCATCCTGGTCGGTTTCGTTATCCAATGGAAGATTGGCAAAAATGATGATGGGTTTCCCTTTTTTCGATCTTATTTCGATCCATTCTTTTTTCTGGGAAATTGTCCAATCTGCAGAAGGGAAAGAAGTGAGATAGCTGGCGTAAGAAGCCTTTCCGTCTTTATCTCCATAGAAAAATACCTGTTCAATAATTCTTCCTGAATCATCGGCCAGGTAATTATAATTAATGGTATAGATGGGAGGAATTCCAATTTCTTTTGAAAGATCAATTCCATTTTTTGGATCCGCAGAAAGAAAAATTGTCTTTAAAAGACTATAAATTTTTCGTCCCCGTTCGTTATCTTCTTTGATACACCTTTGCTCGTTCCATTCAACATTTTGCAACATTGATTTTTGAAGGTCAGGACTGGTAATGCTTCCATAAGAATCTGCAACATCAACTGCATCCTCCAGTGTTTTGGTAGTTTCTAATTTTGCAACAAACGCCTGCATTAATTTCTCCGAATTCTCGGGCATTGTTTTCAGAAATTCGCTGAGCTTATTATAGCCGGCAGCCATTTTGATAAATTTTTTAAACCGGTCAAAATGCAGCGATATCAGCAAGGAATCGCCATGAGGCTGTGGCCCCATTTTTTCAATCATTTTATCGAAACTGTATTTATAGCTTGAAGTATAAATATCATTTTCTCCAAGAACCATCATGTAATAAAGCTCCTGTGCGGTCAAAGGTTGAAGAGCCTTAAAACGTACTGCCGGATTGGGATTTTCATGAAGTTCATTAATGGGCGTTATAAAATGTTGAATCGCCTTTGCCTTCAACATATCTACTAAGCCATTTGCCCCTAGCATCGCTACAGGAGTATCTCCCTGTACCAGCCGGCCATAATATTCTATTTCTGTTTTTACCAACATCCTGAAATATCCTACGCTGTCATAATCTTTATCAGACGTGCCGGCTACTTTGGTAACTTCTGCTATTGTTTTTTTACCGCTGATGAGGTCATCCAGAAATGGGAAATAAAATAAAGCGCGATTTTGAGTACTTAATTTTACAACCGTTTTGATACGCGGATCATCAATTTTCCTGATCAGTTTTCCCTGTGGACTATTGGAGGATTGAGCATAAGTATATAACTGGCTGGGGCTGTTGTTAAAAGCCTGGATCACCAGAGTATCAGCAAAAGGTTCATTTACATAAGGGCCCAGATTTTCAAGAATTTTATCAGGGTATAAATCGCAGAATTTCCTAAACAATACAATTTTGCTTTCCTCATATCCGGGATTTTCGACAAAGATGGAGGCATTGATCAAACCTACTTCATAAGGAGCTTTTTGAATGAGAGGCGTCATACTTTCGCTTTTGATATTGGCGTCGAAAATTTCCTGGAAATTTTCAACGAGCATGGGAGCCAGCGATGGATTAAGGGTATGTTTTTTCCATGCCAGGATAAAGTCTTTCAGAAGGTCTTCAATATACCGGAGGTAGCGTACTTTATCGTTGTTGGTTGGCAACTGCACATCATTCACTTCAATATCATTCCGAAGCACATTTATCTTCCTGATAAGAGCATCAGTGACCTGTAAATTAATATCAGCATTATTGCCCACTTTGATAATTCCATCAACATGGCCATCTGCTTTATCGGCAAGTTTTTGTTCATCCCTGATACGATCATGAAAAATCCTTCTTCCGATAGGGATGTTTGTGGTATCACTTGCAGAAGCGGTAAACGGGAGAAAAGAAATGAGCAGAAAAAAAGTAAGTAGAAACCTCATTATTTTTTTAAAATTAGTAAAAGCAAAAATACTTCCAATAGATACAAATTTAATTATTGCGGTTGCTTTGAGAGGACTTTGTTAAAGGAAAATCGCGGCTAAAAAGGGGTTATTAACCTTTTGTTAGCAACTTTTATTTTCATTTTTCCAATATTATTAAATTGTAAAGAAGCAATAGAAAATAAATATTTAATATAGGTTTGCAAAACATGAACCAGGAATCAAAACGAACGATATTAATTGCCGATGATGAGCCGGATATTTTAGAAATTCTGCACTTTAATCTTTTTTCGGAAGGCTATGAAGTGATCAGGGCCACTAATGGAAATGAAGCCGTCGATCTTGCAAAAAAACACAAGCCCGACCTGATCATTCTGGATGTAATGATGCCGGGCAAAACAGGTTTCCAGGTTTGTAAAATTCTTCGTGGACACAAAGAATTCGAAAATACCATCATCATTTTTTTAACTGCTCTCAACGATGAGAGTACAGAAATAAAAGGCCTTGAAACCGGCGGTGACGATTATATTACCAAACCAATTAGTCCAAAAGTTTTGATAAGCCGTGTGAACGCCCTTTTCAGAAGAATTATTAAAGAGTCAGGAAGTATTTTACAAATTGGCGATCTTTCTATTGATCGCGAAAAATATATTGTTACTTCTAAGAATGAGGAAATTATCCTGGCAAGAAAAGAGTTTGAATTGCTTGCACTGCTTGCATCAAAACCAGCAAAGGTTTTTTTAAGAAATGAAATTCTTGATAAAGTCTGGGGAACCGAGGTAATTGTTGGCGACAGGACCATTGATGTTCATGTTAGGAAAATCAGGCAAAAGGTGGGAGACGATTGTATCATTACCGTAAAAGGCGTCGGATATAAATTTAAAATGTAGTTTAAACGAATTAACATTCTTTGAGTCTGTTTTTCTGTCAATCTATCTACATTTGAAAATAACTAAAAGAATTCCTATGAAAAAATGGTATGTATTTCTTGCGATCATCTTTATTTCTTTTTCACTTTCTGCACAAAGAGATTCGTCAAACAAGTTAGGCGGGTTATTTAAAAAAGCTAGCTCGATGCTTTCAAAAAATTCCGCTTCATCTTCTAATTTATCCTCCGATGAAATTGTTTCAGGATTGAAAGAAGCGCTTTCTCTTGGCGCCCAAAAAAGTACAGATAAACTTTCCGCTGTTGATGGATTTTTTAAAGACGCAGCTGTAAAGATCCTGCTTCCAAAACAAGTGCAGGATATAGAAAGTAAAATGCGAATGCTGGGCCTCGGAAAATTGGTCGATAATGCCGAATTAAGCATGAACCGGGCTGCAGAAGACGCTTCCAAATCTGCTGCTCCAATTTTTCTTTCAGCCATAAAACAAATGACAGTAACAGATGCGCTGAAAATTTTGCGTGGCACCGATACTGCTGCTACCGGCTATCTACGCAAAACAACTACTCCGCAACTTACCAGCGCCTTTATGCCGATAATAGAAGAATCTTTGAAAAAAACAGACGCTGCCAGATATTGGAATGATGTTTTTACCGCTTACAATCGCTTTTCATCCAAACCCGTTGACACAAATATCAACAGCTATGTAACTGGTAAAGCACTCGATGGTATATTTTATTATGTTGCAAAAGAAGAAGTAAACATCCGCCAAAATCCGGCTGGAAGAGTTACCGATATCCTGAAAAAAGTGTTTGCCAAATAAGGGAAATAAGAAATCGGCTTTGTATGATTCGTTGCCTTCGCCCGGCAAAATATATTTCTAAAATTTAAACGCCTCTTTTTCTTTATTTTAAATCTTTGCCCTGATTTTATTAGCTAAACTTTTTTCTTATTAATTAAAATTAAATTTGCAAAAAAATATTCTTTTTTCAGGAGAATAAATTTTTGAAAAGGAAAATTTAAAGAAAAATAGTTTTAATCAATAAAATCAGAAAATGAGCTACATCGCAAACATTCATGCCCGCCAGATTTTAGACAGCCGTGGCAATCCTACTGTAGAAGTAGATGTATTAACAGAAAATGAATACCTGGGAAGAGCTGCCGTTCCATCGGGCGCCAGCACCGGAGTTCATGAAGCAGTAGAACTTCGTGACAATGACAAAAAAATTTACGGAGGGAAAGGTGTTTTAAATGCAGTCAATAATGTGAATACCATTCTTGCTGATGAATTGGTTGGCTGGGATGTTGCCGATCAAGCAGGAATTGACAATAAAATGCTCGCCATTGATGGTACGGAAAATAAAAGCAAATTAGGCGCCAATGCTATGCTGGCAGTTAGTTTAGCAGTTGCAAAAGCCGCAGCTTTGGAAGCGAATCTTCCTTTATACAGGTACATCGGCGGAACCAACGCAAAAGTGCTTCCAATGCCAATGATGAATATTTTGAATGGCGGCGCACATGCAGATAATAAAATAGATTTCCAGGAATTTATGGCCATGCCCATCGGCGCCTCCTCTTTCAGTGAAGCTTTGCGCTGGGGCGTTGAAATTTTCCATTCTTTAAAATCTGTTTTAAAAAAGAAAGGTTACAGCACCAATGTAGGCGACGAAGGTGGTTTTGCTCCCAATATTCAAAGTAATGAAGAAGCGATTGAAACTGTTTTAACTGCAATAGAAAGCGCAGGTTACAAAGCAGGAACTGATGTAGCAATTGCAATGGATCCGGCAGTGAGTGAAATGTATAATGCAGATAAAAAAGTATATCATTTTCATAAGTCAGATGGAAAAGAATTAAGTTCAGAGCAAATGGTTGATTTTTGGGAAAATTGGGTACGTCAGTATCCGATCATTTCTATTGAAGATGGAATGGCAGAGGATGACTGGGCCGGCTGGAAATTGCTGACTGATCGTTTGGGAAGCAGGATCCAACTAGTGGGCGATGATCTTTTTGTTACTAATGTAAAAAGATTGCAGAAAGGAATTGATGAAAAAGTAGCCAATGCATTGCTGGTAAAAGTAAACCAGATCGGAACTTTAACCGAAACGATCAATGCGGTTTCATTGGCACAACATAACAGTTACAATACAATTATGAGCCATCGCAGCGGTGAAACTGAGGATACTACCATTGCTGACCTTGCAGTGGCATTAAATTGTGGACAAATAAAAACAGGTTCTGCCAGCAGAACTGATCGTATTGCAAAATATAATCAGTTACTTCGTATAGAAGAAATTTTAGGTGACAGTGCAGTTTTTCCAAAAGGAAAAATTAAATTTGGAAAATAAATTGGTGAATGCGGAAATGCTATGAATTATGAATGATGATCAGAATATAGTCTTCAATGCTTATTAATCAACATTTATTACTTGTTATTTTTTATTCATAATCATATCTGATAACATAATATTCTAACATGAAAGTGCTCAGAAAAATATTTACCAGCAAATACCTGATAACAGGCATAGCTTTTGCAGTATGGATGATGTTCTTTGACAGAAATGATTTTCCACTACAAATAAGGAGGATTTGGGAATTAAATAAATTGAAGCAAAATGAAAAAAATATGGCGCTTCAGATTTCCAATACTCAAAAAGAACTGGATTTGCTAAAAACCAACCCGGAAACTCTTGAAAAATATGCCCGGGAAAAATACCTGATGAAAAAGGATAATGAAGATTTATACATCGTTACATTTGATTCATCTTCAATTAGATAGTAGTGCATCGCAATATTTCTGGAAAGAATGCGTTTTAGAAACGGATAGGATATTATTTTTTAAAGCCACACACACTTGTTATGATCAAATTCACAACGGAAGATCTCGTTAGATACCTGTATAATGAAACTTCCGAACAAAAAACAGCTATGATAAAGGCTGCCCTGCAAAGCGACTGGAACTTAAAAGAGACGTATGAAAACTTAGTAAAGTCTCAGAAAGACCTTAACGAAATTGAGTTTTCACCTCGTCGCGAAAGCATCAACAAGATTCTTGACTATGCTTCTAAAAGGCATACTCCTGTTTCTTCACACTAATTTTAAAATTTAAAACTTATTTTTATCCCGTCCCAAAAGGCGGGATTTTTTTATGACTAAAAAAGAAAGGTACCAGTTTGTAATTAATTATTTTGTCCTGCACAGTCCTGATGCCAAAACTGAACTGATATATGATGATCCTTATCAACTGCTGGTGGCGGTAATACTTTCCGCCCAATGCACAGATAAACGGGTAAACCTGACAACACCTGCAGTTTTTGAACAATACCCCGATTTCGAATCGCTCAGCCATGCCAAAAAGGAAGAGCTTTTATCTTTGATAAAAAGCATTTCTTATCCTAATAATAAAGCGCTTCATTTAATAGGAATGGCAAAAATGGTGATGGAAGATTTTGATGGAAAAATTCCGATGACGGTGACAGAGCTAATGAAACTACCAGGCGTTGGAAGAAAAACAGCAAATGTCATCACTTCGGTTGTAGACAATCAACCCAACATGGCAGTTGATACGCATGTGTTCAGAGTTGCCAACAGAATTGGTTTGGTTAAAGCAAAAACACCGCTTGAAGTAGAAAAACAATTGGTAAAAAACCTGCCAAAAGATCTCATCTATATTGCCCACCATTGGCTGATCCTGCATGGAAGATATATTTGCGTAGCAAGAAATCCTAAATGTGGCATTTGCGGATTAAGACCGGCTTGTAAATATTATAAAACAGTTGTAGAACCACTTTTAGAAAAAACGGAACCATAAAAATTTACAGCATTTTCTTTATTTCATCCACCAGTTCAGCTTTGTTAAAAGGAACTCCCTTGATCTTATTAAATCCTTTTGCATCCACTAAAAATTGATCCCTGATAATTTTTACCAATTGACCATTGTTTAATTCCGGAACTAAAACTTTATCAAAATTCTTTATGAGCTGTCCCAGGTTTTTAGGAAATGGACGAACATAACGAAGGTGGATATGCGAAACAGCATGTCCCTCTTCAATCAATTCTGAAACCGCACTTTTGATCGCTCCGTAAGTGCTTCCCCATCCTAAAACAAGCACTTTGCCTTTTTCAGGCCCGTTATCTATTTCTTGTCCGGGAATATCATCAGCAATTTTATCCACTTTTTCCTGTCTGATCTTTACCATCAACTGATGATTTTCAGGGTCATAGCTTACATTTCCGGTAATGTTTTGCTTTTCAAGTCCGCCAACCCTGTGTTCCAATCCTGAAAAGCCCGGCACCGCCCAGGCACGCACTAACTTTTCATCTCTCAGGTATGGCTCAAATTTTTCTTCATTTTCTCCAAGCTCTTTTTTGAAGTTCACTTCAATGGACTTTAGATCTTTGCTTTCAGGATATTTCCACGGTTCAGAACCGTTCGCAATGTATCCGTCACTTAGAAAAATAACAGGAGTCATGTGTTGAATAGCAACCCGAACTGCTTCGTAAACTGCATCAAAACAATCGCTCGGGGTGGATGCGGCAATAACCGGAATCGGACTTTCACCATTTCTTCCATAATATGCCTGCAGAAGATCACTTTGTTCAGTTTTGGTTGGCAATCCTGTAGACGGCCCCCCGCGTTGAATATCACAAATTATTAAAGGAATTTCCAGCATCATAGCCAGGCCCATTGCTTCAGATTTCAATGCCATTCCGGGGCCGCTGGTAGTTGTAACGCCAAGGCTTCCGCCATATGAAGCGCCGATTACAGAACTGATAGCAGCAATTTCATCTTCAGCCTGGAATGTTTTTATCCCAAAATTCTTATGACGGCTTAATTCGTGCAAAATATCACTTGCCGGGGTGATCGGATAAGTTCCTAGAAATAATGGTAAGCCGCTTTTTTGTGCAGCCGCAATTAATCCTAAAGCCAATGCCTGGTTGCCCATAATACTCCTGTAATTTCCCGGAGGCATTTTTGCTTTTTTTACAGAATACCGCGTAGTAAAGGTTTCTGTTGTATCGCCATAATTATATCCGGCCTGCAAAACCTTCACATTACTTTCAAGGATATCAGGCGATTTTGCAAATTTTTCCTTTAAAAAATTGATCGTATTTTCAGGATTGCGGTTGTACATCCAGTATAAAAAACCCAGAACAAACATGTTCTTCGCACGATCTTTTTCTTTAGTGCCAAGTGTAAAATCCTTTAAGGTTTCGCGTGTCAGTTTCGTTACATCCATTTTAATGACATCATATCCTTCCAGGCTCCCGTTTTCCAAAGGACTTATGCCGTCGGCATAATTAGCGAGGCGCAGATTTTTTGCATCAAAACCTTCAATATTGGCAATGATCTTTCCGTTCTTTTTTAAGGCGCTTAAATTTGTCTTTAATGCAGCAGCGTTCATCGCTACCAGCACGTCGCATTTATCGCCGGGAGTAAAAATCCTGTTACTTGAGAATCTTAATTGAAATCCGCTTACGCCCGGAATGGTTCCTTGTGGCGCCCTGATCTCGGCAGGAAAATCAGGAAAGGTAGAAAGGTCAATCCCCAATAAAGCAGTGTTATTGGTAAATTGGCTACCTGTCAATTGCATTCCATCACCACTGTCGCCGGCAAACTTGATCACCACTTCCGGCAAAACTTCTTCTTTTGTTTCCATCTTTTAAATTGAATTTGCAAATTTAAAAAATATAGTGTTGTTTAATGTGTGTATTTGTTTTCGTATTGAGGAAAAATCCAATTCTTTTTATTTATTTTAGTTAAATTTTCCTTTCATCCAAAATTTAGCGCTCTTAAGAAGATTGATATTATATTGCAACCTGGTAAAAACCAACTTTTATGAAGAAATATTCTTTTTTATTTTTAATGATCTTTTCAATGACTTCGATAGCATTTTCACAGGCAAAACTGGTACAAAAAGTAGAAAAAAAAGGAAATGAAATTGTGATTCCTTTTGAAAAATATGTATTACCTAACGGACTTACCGTAATAATTGCTGAAGATCATAGTGATCCTGTTGTTCACGTTGATGTTACTTATCACGTTGGCTCTGCCCGTGAAGAAATCGGCAAAAGCGGCTTCGCTCATTTTTTTGAACATATGATGTTTGAAGGAAGCGATCACGTAGCTGATAAAGAACATTTTAAGATAGTGACCGAATCAGGTGGAACACTTAATGGAAGTACCAACCGCGATAGAACCAATTATTTTGAAACTGTTCCAAACAATCAATTGGAAAAAATGCTGTGGCTGGAAAGTGACAGAATGGGTTTTTTACTGGATGCCGTTACACAGCAAAAATTTGAAATCCAGAGAGAAACCGTAAAAAATGAAAGAGGTCAGAATTATGATAACAGGCCTTACGGGCTTGCAGGAGAAGTTACTTCCAAAGCGCTTTATCCTTACGGACATCCTTATTCGTGGCTTACAATTGGTTACGTTGAAGATTTGAATCGTGTGGGAGTAAATGACCTGAAGAATTTCTTTCTTCGCTGGTATGGACCCAATAATGCAACGCTTACTATTGCAGGAGATGTAAATACAAAAGATGTTCTTCAAAAAGTAGAAAAATATTTTGGACCCATTCCCCGCGGTCCTGAGGTGAAACCGGTTCAATTGGAACCCGTAAAATTATCGAATACTGAATATGTAAGTTATGTGGATAATTATGCGAAGCTTCCAATGCTTCAAATCACTTATCCTACCGTTCCTGATTTTAGCGCGGATATGGCTCCGCTCGAATGTCTCGCCCAGGTTTTAGGCCAGGGGAAAACTTCTTTCCTTTACCAGAACCTGATCAAAAATCAAAAAGCGTTAAGAGCTACCGCTTACAGCAGCCTGGATGAATTGGCCGGAACTTTTGTCTTTTCTGTGGTTGCCTTACCGGGGCATAACCTGGCTGAAATGCAAAAATTAGTAAATGAATCTTTACAGGATTTTGAGAAAAAAGGAGTGACGGACGACGATATCCTGAAATTTAAAAACGGATTTGAAAGCCGCACCATCAACCGGTTGGCTAGTGTATCCGGAAAAGCTTCGCAGCTTGCTGCCTTTCAAACCTTTACAGGCAATCCCGATATGATCGGCAAATTGCTGGATATGTATAAAAAAGTGACCAAAGAAGATGTGATGCGGGTTTATAATAAGTACATTAAAGGTAGATCCGCAGTCGTATTAAGCGTCTTGCCTAAAGGAAAAGAAGATCTTATCGCCGGACCTGATAATTTTACGGTAGACAGCAGCCACTACAACAGGCCTCACTACGGCTACGACAAGCTGAAATACAATAAAGCAAAAGACAATTTTGACAGAAGCATTCAGCCCCCGGCAGGAAAAAACCCGGTGGTAAAAGTGCCTGATTTCTGGAAAAAAACTTTCGGAAATAATATCACTGCCATTGGAGTTGAAAACAACGAAATTCCGGTTGTAAATATGAATATTTATTTAAAAGGTGGAACGATTCTCGAACAAAACCACTTGTCAAAAGCCGGAATCGCTTCGCTTTTTGCTGAGATGATGAATGAAGATACTAAAAACAAAACCGGCGAAGAGATCGGTCTCGAGCTTGATAAACTCGGAAGTATGATCCGCGTGGATAATACCACCGATGCCATTGTGTTTTCACTGCAGTCACTGTCGAAAAACCTGGATAAAACTATTGACATTTTAAAAGAAAAGATTCTTCAGCCAAAATTTACCGAAGAAGCTTTTGACCGTGTAAAAAAACAATTGCTGGCCAATATCAGGAATTCAAAAAGCCAGGCTGCTACCGTTGCAGATGTGGTATTTGACAAAATAAACTACGGCGCTCAGAATATTCTTGGTTTGCCTGATTACGGAACAGAGCAAACAGTTCAGAATATTACTTTAGCTGACATTCAAAGTTATTACGACAATATTATTTCTTCCGGTGATGCAAATGTGGTTATAGTAGGTGATGTAAAAGAAAAAGATATTTTACCACAATTGAATTTTTTAAGCCAGTTGCCTGAAAAACAAGTTGAATTACCGTCTTTACCAGCCGCTCCTCAAGTTGAAAAAACAAAAATTTATGTTGTCAACATTCCGCATGCCGCACAAACAGAATTCCGTGTGGGTTATGTCACCAATTTGAAATATGATGCGACAGGAGATTTTTACAAAGCTACTCTTGCCAATTACAACCTCGGAGGAGGTTTTAACGGAAGATTCAATATCCGTCTGAGAGAAGATAAGGGATGGACTTATGGAGCCCGCTCTCTGTTTACCGGTGATAAATATTCAGGCACTTTTTATTTCAGCAGCGGCATTCGTGCTGATGCTACCGACAGCGCGCTGGCAGAAGTAATTGGTTTGATGAAAAATTATAACGCCAGCGGCCCTGATGAAAATGAAGTGACTTTTATGAAAAGCTCGATCGGGCAAAGCGATGCAAGAAATTACGAAACAGGCACTCAGAAAGCCTCTTTTGTAGCAAAAATATTACGCTACAATCTACCTGGAAATTTTGTAGATCAGCAGACAAAGATTTTAAATAACATTCCTGCTTCAGAAGTTCAGCAGCTGGCTAAAAAATATTTTGACCTGGATAAGATGAATATTTTATTGGTAGGAGATAAGGATTTGTTTTTACCCGGTCTGAAAAATATGGGTTATGAGATTGTAGAGCTGGATGCGGAAGGGAATAAATTGTAACCCGATTAATTGCTCCTTTGTCCTTGCAGAGCCCCTTGGGCGCAAGAGTGAGTTGTAGGAAACGAGCTAAACTTCCTTCGAGGCTGTGTCTCTACTCAAAACGTTGGAGGAAAGCAGGACACGGACGGTTAATGAAGTAAAATCATTAGCTTAGCATATAGCAGTAAGAATCCCGATAGATCAGGCAGAAGGGCTTTCTAGCTTCTTCAAAAAGTATTAATACCTCGCGAGTAACGGGAAAAGGTTTATGGCTTATGAACTAATAAAAAAATCAGAGACACAAAGAACAATATTATACTCGATAAATTGCAGGAAAGTGGAACAATGTCAGATAAGGATAGAGTAAAGTAACCCAGGTATTTGAAAGGTCATTTGATTGTCCGGATTCAGTGGTGGTTTTTACAGATAGTTTGTAAACGTTTGCTTTCCCAACAAAAAACGCAGACACCTGCTGCTGAGACCAGACGGCCGTATGAAAATTCTTATCGTTGACAAATGGTTTCTTTATGAAACTGTTTTTGATAGCCTTTATTCACTTTGACTAAAGCGGGTAGCGGTCGGCACCGCAGGTCAGACCGCGGGTAACAGTGAACCAACACTCGCC